>Ga0315306_10000217_pt1 | contig 28438 bp, 28 predicted proteins | sample TDP1_MG_FD_203803 | JGI IMG/M metagenome (GOLD analysis project Ga0315306, IMG submission 203803) | Freshwater sediment microbial communities from Lake Towuti, South Sulawesi, Indonesia - TDP1 | ecosystem: Environmental > Aquatic > Freshwater > Lake > Sediment | place: Indonesia: South Sulawesi... | reverse complement strand
CATATCCCTTTTCTCGCTGTCGTATAAGATAGGCATTTTCACAAATTAAACTCCCATCCAATACTAATGGAATACCATAATCGTTGCAAATCTGCCTGATCTCCTTCAAATTTTGCATAGAAAACGGTTGTCCACCAAGCAAGTTGGTTGTTGCTTCCATACGAACAAACGGTATCTTTTCCTTACCATATTTTTTAATAGTGTTTCTCAGCTTTTGAGGATCCATGTTACCCTTGAAAGGATGAGTGCTTTCAGTTTTTAATGCTTCATCAGCATAAATCTCCAAGCACACAGCCCCTCCAGTTAGTTCGATATGTACCTTAGTAGTGGTAAAGTGGTAGTTTGTCGGGACTATGTCGCCTAATTTGGCAAATACTTTGGATATTAGATGTTCTGCTGCTCTTCCTTGATGAACATTCATTACGTATTTGTATCCCAAAACATCTCGTACCGCATCTGCGAATTCATAAAAAGTCATACTGCCTGCATAAGCATCATCTACTCGCATCATGGCAGCAAACTGGTTGTCGCTCATAGCGTTTGTGCCACTGTCAGTGAGCATATCGAGAAAAAGGTCCTTGGTCTTAAGCTGGAATGTATTGTAGCCAGCCTCTTCTATAGCCTTAAGCCGCTGTTCCACGGGTGGCAACCAAATTTTTTGTACCATCCTTGCTTTGTGCATTTCAATAGGTATTTCTTTACCTGAAGACAATTTTATGGACATTTATACAAACCTCGTTGAATCTGCTGTTATCGGAATCGCATTTTAATAATTCTTTCGGTTTAAGATTACTTTTTGTTTTGAACAACCAAAAGTTATATGTAAATGGATAAGACTATCAAAGTTTTCTATAAAGCTGAGGAGAAATTTATTGCCTGATTTACGTTTGTTGTTACAAGACAAACCGGGAAGACGCGTTCTTTTACTTGGTAATGAAGCCATCGCTAGAGGAATTCTGGAGGCGGGCATAAGCGTGGTCACAACCTATCCAGGAACGCCAGCATCCGAGATAGGCGACTCCATCTCAGCAATAGCCAAAGACGCTGGAATATACATGGAATATTCCACAAACGAAATCGTCGCTACTGAAGTGGCAGGTGGAGCAGCAAATTGTGGAGTCAGAGTCCTATCAGCCATGAAACATGTTGGGTTAAATGTTGCTTCAGATTTTGTTATGACTTTGGCTTATGCGGGCGTAAGAGGCGGCTACGTCATCGTCACTGCAGATGACCCAGAATGTTACAGTTCACAAAACGAGCAAGATAACCGCTTTTATGCTTTACTCTCAAATCTTCCTTGCTTAGAGCCTTCAGATTCCCAGGAAGCAAAGGACATGACAATTTCTGCAACTGGAATTTCTGAAAAACTAGAATTACCAGTACTTTTGAGAACTACAACTCGTGTAAGCCATACTCGCGGGCCAGTAGTTTTTGGCAAGCTTACAAAACCAAAATTGAAAGGCACATTCATTAAAGATGTAAAACGTTTAGTAATGGTTCCAGCGCACTCCAGACCAAAACACCCAATTCTCTTGCGAAACTTTGCAAAGGCTAAAGAGATCAGCGAAAATTCTCCCTATAACAAACTTGTACGTGAAGGCAAAAGCAGAAAATTCGCCATAATCTCTTCAAGTTCAGCTTATAATTACGCTGTTGAAGCAACAGATTTGCTGGGCTTAGATGCAAGCATCCTAAAGCTTGGAATGACACATCCGCTTCCAGAAAAAATGATTGGCGGATTTTTGAAAAAACATGAAAAAATAGTTATCATTGAAGAGCTAGAACCTTACTTGGAAATGCAAATAAAAGCCATAGCGAAGGATTATGCGCCCAACATTGAAATATATGGAAAAACTGGTAAGCCTTATTTCCCAAGAGAAGGCGAACTTTCAACACGCATACTTGCAATGGGTTTAGCCACGATAACTGGTAAGAAATTGCCAATTGACTTTGGAAAGATCGATGAAAGACATGCCGAAGTCGTTAGAGATTTGCCACGGAGACCGCCAATATTGTGTGCTGGATGTCCGCATAGAGCATCTCTATACGTTATAAAAAAGGTTGCAGGCGAAAAAGCGGTTTATTCAACTGATATAGGTTGTTATGCTTTAGGAGCTGCTCCACCCTTAAACGCTGGCGACATAATGACATGTATGGGCGCGAGCATTGGCACTGCCGAAGGAATAAGTAAAGCGATAGACGAAGCCACAATCGCAATAATTGGGGACTCAACTTTTTTCCACGCCGGAATCCCTGGACTTATAAATGCTGTTTATAACAATCACAAAATCGTTGTAGCGGTTTTAGACAACCTTGCAACAGCCATGACAGGGCATCAGCCACATCCAGGAACGGGCATGACTGGCATGCAAACTCCATCAGAAAAAATACTTATCGAGAACGTTGCCAAAGGATGCGGTGTAAAATTTGTCAAAGTAGTTGATCCCTTCAAAACTAAAGAAGCTGAAGCAACCTTAAAAGAGGCTTTAGCCCATAATGGGCCCTCGGTTATAGTTTTTCGGGCTCCATGCACTTTGATGGTGGTTAGAGAGAGAAGACGTAAAGGCACAGAAATTATGGTTTGCAAAATTACTAGTAAATGCACGGATTGTATGGCTTGCATTAAGCTTTTGGGCTGTCCAGCCTTAATTGTTGAAGATGAAAAAGTCGTCATCAACGAGGCCTTATGTGTCGCATGCGGGCTATGTGCTTCAATTTGTCCTTACAACGCCATAGAATGCGTAAAAATACCTTAGGGAGAATGGTTAAATGACAGAATTCAACATTGTATTGGCTGGCGTCGGCGGACAAGGGACACTTTTAGCAGCAGAAATTCTGGGCGCAGCCGCTGTCAAAGATGGGTTAAATGTTCGAGTTAGTGAAATCCACGGAATGGCTCAACGCGGTGGGGCAGTAGTTTCAAACGTTAGAATGGGAGAGAAAGTTTTATCACCAACAGTTTTGGAGGGACAAGCAGACATGCTTTTGGGATTTGAACCAATAGAAACTTTACGAAATTTAAAGTTCGCTTCAGAAAAAACTCTTGTCATAATGAGCGCCGAAGCAATTCCTCCGACGGAACTTGCAGCCAAAATGGCAAAGTATCCAAGCCCAGAAGAAATAATAGAGAAAGTTCACCGTTTCACAGAAAATATTATTGTTGTCGAGGCTACGAAACTAGCTAAGAAAGCGGGAAGCATTCTAACACAAAACATTGTTTTAATTGGAGTTTTGGCAGCCACAGGAAAAATACCAGTCAAAACCAAAAGCATAATGGAGGCTTTACGAGAGCTTGTTCCAGCAAAACATCTAGACGTCAATGTTAAAGCGTTTAAGCTTGGTTATGAATATGTTGAAAAAGCAAAAACCAAGTTTTGATGTTTTAGCGGAATTCAACGATTCTCTTTATCGTTGGCTAAGATTGCCTTTAAAATGCTTTTGAATATTTTCATGTCTGAAACGTTTACTATTGGAGTCTGAAGGCTCTTTTCAACTTCGTAGACTTTCTCATACTTCGGAAATTCTGCGTAACAAATCTGACTTATAGGAAACTCCCTTTTTTTCAATTCATGTTCAAAGGACTTTTCATAAACTTCTAAACATAAAATGTAGCCGTCTATCCAGTAAAGCCTATTTGCTCCGTAAGTTGTGGCACACCATGCAATGTTGCTAACTGAACGTTTATCCAAACCTAAAATGCTGACTTTTCGTGTTGGGACAATTTCTACATCCATGCTTCTTCACCCTTTGAAGGGGGTGCTCAACACCTCTTTAGCTTTAGTGCTTATTTTTGGGCCAAGTCCATAAACGGTTTTAGACCAATCATCAATGTTTATTAAGGCGTTTAATGGAGTTTGATAGGATTTGAGGATTGATATGGCTTTTTCTCTTCCGATGTTTGGTAAACTTGCCACGAAATATATTTGGGCGTCGGATATGGTTTCAACTTTTTTAATGGGATGAACTGTTGGAGCTCTTTTTTCCACAATCTGTTCCTGCCGAGCAGCCACATATAGAAAGTCGATTGTTTCTTTGTATGATGTAGTATTTACTATAGCTATTCCATTTTTTGCTAGGTTAAACATTGCCCCCCAGACGGCTACTGGCTGAATTCTGCTGAACTTGTAGATTATTGGCAGATAACCCTCCAAAAGAATCAAAGATTTTGGATAGACTTCTTTTAACTTAAACAGTTGTTCAAAGAGGTATCGACGTGTAAGAGTATAAACAAAATCTTGAACGGTTTTTCTCTCCACAGCACACTCGTCAGATACAATGTAATCACCCTTCTCTAGCGTTTCAATTTTGACGTTTACGCCACGTTCTCTAAGTCCTTTAACAATCTTTGTGGCAGTGTTTGCTTCACGACTATCAACAATAATCGTGGGCTCATGCTCGTCGCTTTTCTTCTCTTTTAAATATGGAAGTAAAGTTTCAGTTCCAGACATATAATAACCTTATTTAATTCAAATTGTTTTCCGTTTAGATGGCGTGGTTAATAGAAAATTGTTCCATGCTATATTTGTTGTGTTTCTTGTTTAATATAGCCTCTTCAAAGGGAAAATAGTATAAGGGAGAAAGGAAAAGAGAAAACCTTCCTTTAAGAATTAAGGAGGAATCAAATGCCTATAGCGTTTGTGTTGATCAATGCGGAATCAGGCTCAGAGGCAGATGTGCTAAAAGAATTGAAGAAAGTTGAGGGAGTAGCTGAAGCGTTTTCCGTTTATGGGACCTACGATATAGTTGCAAAAGTTACTTCAGATACTATGGATAAGCTTAAAGAAATTTTGACTTATCGAATCAGAAGACTTGATAAAGTTCGAGCCACATTAACACTGATGGCTGTTGAAGAAACAGAATAGACAACCTCCAATTTTCTTTTACGCAAAAACACTCCAAGACCTTCGACTTCTTGAACCAAAAAACTGAATCTAGAGGACTCCTACATTGCGTAATGCATGAACTAATATGACTATATAGAACGATAGAGTCAAAGCGACATGAGTGAATCTATTACGATGCGGCATCTGGTATCTTCCTAAACTCGCAAGCAAACCATATCTGTGAATGAAACCCGTTGTAACTAGAATCAGTGTGATTATATATAATGCAAGCCCCGCTCCTAAATCTGGATAGAACTGTGGTGGTCTGCTTAACTGCTGAGTAATGTGAATAGATATGAGCGTGAAGGAAAGCAAATTGCCGAACACATGAATTTTGACTAAACCTTTAAGTCTTTTTGGATAACGCCGTTTCAAAACGTAGTATATCGGTGTATAAATTCCAATGAATAAAGCACCTACTATGCCTAACCAATGGGGAAAAAATAGTCCGCCTATGCGAAAAGATAATGAAAGCCAACGGAAGTAAGTCGCAACTGAAAGATAGATGGTCAAAAGAATTATAATCAACGCTAACCAGAAGCTAAGATCCTTCAAGATTTTCATATACTCCTCTCCTTTATGTTAAGGCTATATTTCGATGCTTAGAGCTATTATATATTTTTGGGCATGAAACTAAATAGAACTGACATTACAAGGTTTATATGCGAGAGTGCTTTTGTCTCGTCTGGTATATCAAAATAGACTAAAAACCAACTATATGTTGGGACTTCGGAAGGAGTATCTATTCTAAACGAAATCAGGCATACAATCGACTTTATACTAAGCGACTGCAAAAGAAGAAATTAATGACTATTAAAAATGTTTGATAAAAGTATAAAAAGGGTAGAAAAAGGTTTATGTTCCTTTCTTAGTGATCTCTTTTACAACGCCAGCAGCTACAGTTGTACCCATATCTCTAATTGCGAATCTTCCAAGTTCTGGAAAGTCTGTGTAGGTTTCAAGCGCTATTTGGTGTAAAGGCTCCATTCTTACCCAAGCAGCGTCTCCGGTTTTTAGGAAAGTTGGCTTTTCCTCGACAACCTGTCCTGTTCGCGGATCAATTTTCCGAACCAGTTCGGTGAATCTGCATGCAACTTGCCCTGTATGATAATGAAGAACTGGCGTGTATCCTGCTGCTATGGCTGTCGGGTGATAAATCACGACTATTTGTCCAATGAATTCTGTAGCTACTGTTGGTGGATTGTTAACTGGACCGGCGACATCACCACGGCGTATGTCCGTTTTTGCTACACCCCTTACGTTAAAGCCTATGTTATCGCCTGGCTCAGCCTTAGGAATCCTGGTGTGATGCATCTCTAATGACTTAACTTCGGCCTGTTTGTTAGCTGGCATGAATATGACAATGTCGTTTTCTTTAAGCACTCCAGTTTCAACTCTGCCAACGGGAACGGTGCCTACCCCAGTAATGCTGTAAACGTCTTGAACTGGAACGCGTAACGGTTTGTTGAGCGGCTTAGGAGGTAGCTCAAAAGTGTCCAAAGAATCTATCAATGTGGGTCCTTTATACCACGGCATTTTGTCGCTTTGCTTTACAAGGTTGTCGCCTGTCCATCCAGAAGTAGGAACAAACGGAATCTTTTCAACCTTGTAACCCACCATTTTAAGCATCCTTGAAACTTCGTTTTTGATTTCATTGTATCGCTCTTGACCCCAGTTAACTGAAGCATCGTCCATTTTGTTAACAGCCACAACCAACTGGCGAACACCTAAAGTGAAAGCTAAAAAGCCGTGCTCTCTTGTCTGACCTCCAGGTCCAATGCCTGCTTCGAATTCTCCTCTTTTGGCTGAGACGAAGAGTACGGCACCATCAGCTTGGCTTGCTCCTGTAATCATGTTTTTGACGAAGTCTCTGTGTCCTGGTGCGTCTATGACTGTGAAGTAATATTTTTTGGTTTCAAATTTTAGGAATCGAAGGTCTATTGTTAAGCCTCTTTCCCTTTCTTCTTTTAGGTTGTCGAGAACCCAAGCGAACTTGAAGGTTTCTTTGCCCATTTTTCTGGCTTCTTCTTCAAAGGCTTTTATTGTTCTTTCATCAATCGCTCCTGCTAAGTATAGCATGTGCCCTGTTGTTGTGGATTTTCCATGGTCTACGTGTCCCATGATTATTAGGTTTAAGTGTGGCTTTTCGGTTTTGCTCATTTCTTTTCCTCCTTTATCTCTTATTTTTTTAAATTCCCTTTAAATTTAGTGGATTCGTTTACACAACTGTTCATTCAATTATTTTAACTTTATCATTAATACTTCTGCGCTTAGGATAGACTCTTTTTCAGCGAAATCTCTCTGCACTTCCGGAAAGCATTATACTGCCCTCTAATTTTTCGCAAGAAAGAACGAAAGGTGAAAGTCAAAAGACATTATAGACGTATTCGTCTTTAAAAATCTCCCTTTGCCAACAAAACAAAGCGTTCTGTACAAAACGCATTTGACGCCAAGTGGAAAGGCTAACAACTATCGCAAACACAAAGCCTAACTTTCACAAAACGGAAACAAATATTAAAGGTAAATTTCGAATTCACTGATGGACGAGTTAGTCTATGCCGACAAACCTGCCTCCAGACGCGAAAAAGAAATGGGCTGAGGTTGAAGCAACCAGATATCCACGAGAAAGGCTTCAACGCATGGAGGAATTCCTAAGCTTAGTTCCCAAACACAAGGGCACGTTAAAGCTCCGCGGTCAAATCAAAAAGCAAATGGCTACTTTAAGGAAAGAAATTGAAGAAAAGAAACGGAAGAAGGCTGGGAAAGGCGGACCAAAATTTTTTATAGAAAAGGAAGGCGCAGCCCAGATAGCCCTTTTAGGCTTAACGAACGTTGGAAAAAGCAGTTTGCTTTCGGCTGTCACAAACGCAAAAGTCGAAATTTCGCCTAATCCTTATACGACAAGAGAGCCGGTCCCAGGCATAATGGAATATCAAGATATTCAATTCCAAATTATCGAAGCTCCAGCTTTGATGGGGGGTTCTGCTGATGGGAGAGCTTGGGGGCTTCAGACTCTGGCTTTGGCTCGTAATGCCGATGGTTTAATCTTAATGGTGGATTTATTGCAAGACCCTATTGAGCAGTTGTCTGTTATTTTGGGTGAATTTGAGAAGGCTCGAATATTGGTTAGCAAGCCTAAGGGACGTGTTGAAATTGAAAGGAAGTTCATAGGCGCTGGCTTGCGAATAATTTTGATTGGAAAACTTGTGGACTGCACCATGAGGGATGTTGAAGAACTTCTCAGAAGCTACCGTATGATTGATGCTGTTGTTAAAATTTCTGGAGAAGCAACCTTGGACGAGGTTGAAGATGCAATTTTTGAAAGCACAGTCTATAAGCCTACGGTTATAGTTGCAAACAAATCTGATTTCGAAGGTTCAGAAGTAAATCTGAAATTATTAGAAAGTTATGTTAGCAATAAACTGCCTATTCTTGCAGTTTCTTGCGAAAAAAGATATGGTTTAGAAAAGTTGGGCGAAACCATGTTTAAAGCATTGGACATTATTCGTGTTTATACTAAAGAGCCGAACGAAAAGGAATGTTCTAAAAAGCCGTTTATTGTAAAGCGAGATTCAACAGTCTACAACCTTGCTAAAAATATTCACAGTGATTTTAGCAAGCAATTTTCTTATGCAAAAGTTTGGGCTAAACGTCTTGTTTTCAGTCCTCAAAAAGTTGGGTCCGCATTTGTTCTGGAAGATGGTGACATTGTTGAGATTCATGTAAAATAGTTTTGCGAGAAATTGTTGCTATCTTGAGGATTGGGCTATTCTTTCTAGTTCATGACGTTTCGAAACTGCGTAGCTTTTCATGTCATGGTTTGCTGCTAGGTTCAGTTCTTCTGCTAGGCATTCTTCGATTGACCGTGGGTTATTTATTGATGCTTGTCTTGCGGCTTCGCAGATGTTCCTTAAAGCCAAGTCCACCCTTCTCTGTGGAGCAACATCCACTGACAAGTGGTATACTATGCCGCCGTAGCTGATTCTTGTTGTGTCTTCGCATGGTGCAGAATTTTCCACAGCTTTAACAAGGATTTCTATTGGGTTTTTGCGAGTGCGCAGATGTATTATTTCGAAAGCTTGTTTTACAATGTTCATGGCTTTAGCTTTTTTCCCAGCGTTTGGTCCAGGTCGCATTAGATTGTTTACAAGTCTCTCTACAATGTTGACGTTTGCTTTGTAGAAACGTTTGTGTTCATGTCTTCCCATGGTGTGTGAAACTACCATTGGTTTTAGGGTTATATACCTTTGTAAACCTAAGTCATTTACTTGAATGTCTTTAAAACCCCATTTCTCAAAAAATTTAATGTCTTGTTTTTCTTCTCGTGTCTGACTCAAAATTCTCACCGAGCGGGTTTCTGTTTTCTTCCATACACAAGTTCGTTTAGAGATACACCATTAACTGTTATGACTTTCCAGCGTACTCCAGGAATGTCGCCCATGCTTCTTCCGCGAGAGCCGCCTATGCCTTGTACTATTACTTCATCGTGTTCATCTATGATGTTTAGGGCTCCGTCTCCTGGTAGGAAGGCGGTGATGCTTCTGCCGTTTTTTATTAGTTGGGTCCTTACGCATTTTCTTATGGCGCTGTTAGGTTGTTTGCTTTCTACGCCTACTTTTTCGAGGACTATGCCGCGGGCCATTGGTGCGCCTTCTAGTGGGTCTGCTTTTACGTCTAGCATTAGCATTCGCCGTTTATAGTACATGCTGCTCCAGCGTAGTTTTTTGCGTTTTTCTTTTAGTTTTCTTGCGGCGAATTCGCCTTTTGGAGATTTTGAACCCATAGACTGATTATTCCTCTTGCTACGTCTAATCAATACACTAATATTTAAACTGTAACATGAAGATTCCTATTGCATTTAGGTGTGATGCCCTAAGGTTTAGTTATTTGCAAAGTTAGTTCTTCTCCACTGCGATTGTAGCAAAATTTAGTTAGGGGTTATGCCTTGTTAATTTAAGGAGAATTATGCCTAAAGCTGAAAAACACCGGAAGATTCTGATTTTGACAATAACGGTAATTGCATTATTCTTATCGTTACTGCGTATGTATGTCGTGCCACCGATTTTGGATCTTGAAACAGCTGTATTGTCCATTTGTTTAATTATCATAGTGATAGGTGCAGTTGCATTTTACTTTGTAAAGGACTTTGTTCTTTTTGGTGTTGGTCTATTTATTTTGATGTTTGCTTTTCTTTCATCCTTAATTGTTAGCGTTGGCACGTTTGGTTAGGATTGGCGTGTCGTAACTATACTTGAGGCAAATCCAGATTCGTACTTTCAGTAGATAACAAATACATTTTTACTTGGGATTTTGCCGATTGCCATAGGCTTAGTCCTTTGCATAGCTGCTTGTATAATGCAGAGAAAACCCCCACTCGAAAATTTTAGGAGTATGCTGTTATTGATTCTTGGAGGATTTTTTGCTGTCTGGGGTTTTCACTATTATCAAGTTGCATATAGGGACTATCTCACAGCCACTAGCGGGGTCGGCAGCCAAAACATTAACAATATCAAGGATTCTCTTCAAACAATATATTCAGTATATGAATTGGTCGGCATTTTATGGTCAATAACAGGCGCCTCCTTCGCAATCATTTCTTTCTACGCCATATACAAATCAAGAAGACCAAGCAAGGTCTGACAAAACAATAATTCTATGCGCGACAAATCTGCAAAGGTGCTAAAGAAATCTAGAGGGGGGCTATCCCTATTGCAATCGAAAATCTCCAAAAATATGTAGTTAATCATTTGAACCAACAGGGGGTTCAATCTATATCCCAAATCCAAACACACAACCACGCTACCGCACTCGTACATTCACTCACACATTCAGCGCGTGCATTTGACTATATTTTACTTGGACTACTTGCGGTATACGTAATCATACTAGGTCTGGTTCTTTTGAAGTTATAACATCACAGACAGAATACTTAGCATGAGACCTAGAGAAGGTGAAGTTGGGTTTGGGTTCAATCTGTACAAGGGGGCTAGGTTACCGCATAGAGCAGAGCCAAAACCCATTTTTCAAAGACTTGTTGCCAAACAAAAGACAAAAATCAAACATCAAACAAAGCTAAACTCACACTCAGAGAAGTTGATCCAATGGATAATTGGCGCCTACTAAAACTTGAAACTCACAATGCCTACACAAACATGGCCATCGACGAAGCAATATTAGATGCCAGAATAAAAAATCTTGTAAGAAACACAATAAGGTTCTACCAATGGAACCCGTCCGCAGTTTCTATAGGAAAATTCCAAAACATCCAAAACGAAGTTCAACTAGACAACTGCAAGAAATACGGCGTTGACATTGTGAGACGAATTACAGGAGGAGGCACAGTTTATCACGATGCTGAAGGTGAAATCACCTACAGCGTAATCGCCAACAAAAAAGACCTAAAAACCGAAGATATAACCGCTGTTTACTCGAAAATTTATGCAGCAATATCTGAAGCGCTCCGAATCTTAGGAATAAACGCAGATTTCAACCAAGGTAATGTAAAAACATGTCCAAATTTAATTGTTAATGGAAAGAAAATTTCAGGAAGCGCCCAAACGCATAAGAGAAGAGTTGTTTTGCAACATGGCACACTTCTTGTAGACATTGACTTAGAAAAAATGTTCACCTTCATACGTGTTCCATGGGCCAAAACATGCATGGAAGTCGTAAACGTTGCAAAGCACAAGATCACTTCAATGAAAATGGAAATTAAAAAAGACGTTTCAATAAAAGATGTGGAGCAAGCACTTATTCAAGGTTTTCAAAAAGCCTTAAACATTAAGTTACTGGATGGCGAATTGACCCCTTATGAACTTGAACTTACTGAACGCCTTTACAAAGAAAAATACTCTACAAAAGAGTGGAACTTTCACAATAAAAGCCTTTAAAGGTATCATCCGGCATCCATTTAAAACGTATTTCGTATTACCTTTAACAGAAAACAGGTAAGTGATGGCATGGTAAGGGTTGCAATTCTAGACCTTAAAGACCCAAAAAACAGGAATCGCTGGATAATCGGCACTCCCACACAAGTTCCAGAATCCTCCCCGTTCTATTCTAAACAAATCCAGATAGCCTACGTTAAAAACCCCGAAAAAGGCGTCATAGAAAAAGAACCGGAACATTACCATACGCCTCCCATTGAAGAATTCTATCTCATTTTACAGGGCACCTTAAAAGCGAAAGTAGAAAACAACATAATAGTTCTTAAGTCAAAGCAAATCTTAGCAATTCCACCAAATAAACGCCACAAAATCCTTGATTACTCTCGTCCAATACAGTTCTTCACCATCCGTGCTCCAATATCCACAGAAAAAACAAAAATAGAAACCAGTTAAATTAGTTTGACTCACATATAATTCGCCATTTAACACCTTCAGGCATATCCTCAATTATTATACCCATTGCCCTAAGCTGCTGTCTAATCTTGTCCGCAGTCTTCCAATCTTTGGCTTTTCTAGCCTCTTCTCTTTTACGAATAAGTTCTTCAGCCTCCTTAGGCAACTTCCCTTCCTTTTTAATCTCGCCAATAACTCCCAGAACCTTGTCAAACTTCATCATTAAATTATAAACTTCCTCAGCTTCTTCCTTGCTAAGCATATTATCATCTATAAGTTTATTCACATCTCTTACAAAATCAAAAAGCGTTGCTAAAGCAGTGCCAATGTTTAAGTCATCATCCATGGCTTTTTCAAAATTCTCTTGCACACGCCTCATCAACTGATTTATTTTTTCTCCGCATCCCTTTCCATTTGCTTCCATCAGCCTATAAACAAAGTTGATGAGGCGGTCAACCGCGCTCTTAGCAGCGTCTAACCCATCAAAAGTAAAGTTTAACTGTTGCCGATAATGAATCGACATGAGCAAATAGCGTATAGCCCTAGGATCATAACCCTTAGCTGTTAAGTCTCTTAACGTATAATAGTTTCCCAAACTTTTCCCCATTCTCTGCCCCTCCACAAGCAAATGCTCGTTATGAAGCCAGTAATTCACAAATTTTTTACCTGTAGCCGCCTCACTTTGGGCAATCTCATTCTCATGGTGAGGAAATAGATTATCGACCCCGCCACTGTGAATGTCTAAGGTTTCACCTAAATACTTCATAGACATAGCTGAACATTCAATATGCCAACCTGGATACCCCTTTTCACACCATGGCGATTTCCAATTCATAATATGCTTAGGATCATTTATCCAAAGGGCAAAATCAAACTGATTCCTCTTATCCGGATTAAACTCTACACGCCCTCCTGCTCCTAACTTTAATTTTTCAACAGTGTTGCCAGATAGTTTTCCATAATCCTTGAATTTTGTAACATCAAAATAGACAGAACCGTTCACAACGTAACCATGACCCTTCTCCAACAATTTCTGCACTAACTCTACCATTTCATTAATATGCTCCGTGGCTCTAGGCCTCACCATTGGTTCCTCAAAATTCATTACTTTGCAATCTTCTAAAAATGCCTTAATATAAAACTCAGCTATAGACCAAGGGTCTTTCTTCTCTCTTTTCACAGCTGCCTCAATCTTATCTTCTCCTATGTCAACATCCTCAAACATGTGTCCAACATCAGTAAAATTAATAACTTGCTTGACTGTGAAGCCCTTGTATTCCAAGTATCTCCTTAAAATATCTGCAAACGTATATGCACGTAAATTTCCTATGGTAGCATAATCGTAAACAGTTAAGCCACAGTTGTACATCGTTACGATTCCCTTTTTGAGCGGTTTAAATATCTCCTTCTTCTTGGTAAGGGTATTAAACAATTTTAGCATCTAACTACCCTGCTTCAATATCCTTCTATTCCTATTGAACCGTCTTTCAACCACATAAAGTATCGATTTATCTAAATTATACTTTTTCCTATAAACCAAGCGTCCAAAAGTAAAATTTCGCTCAAATTTCCGCTTTTTAGCTTTGAATAGTAGAAGGCATTAAACGATTAATCGTATTTTTTCAGTTTTATCATTTCTTTGAAGTTTTTCAGGTCCTGGACTACTCGTTTTAGAAGATGCAGTTCTTCCATTGCTTTTTCGAATTTTGCAAATTCTTCTTGAATTTTCTGCAGAAACTGTTCGTTCCTACTCATTGCTTTCTCCTTCACATTGCCTTTTATTGGAGGGCTTTCATTGTTTTTTGGCCAACCACGCAGCCATTTCCGTCATCGAGGAGAAAGGAGAAGGCTTCGAAAACGGAAAAAACGAATCTTGGCTGCCTTTGGTTTAGCCTTCAACCTTAGCCCTCCAATACTGCATCGTAAGACTTAAGATACGTCTCCCCTATAAAAGCATTGCTGAATAACATGAATAACAAACATTGAAGTGAAGCTTACCCTATGGCTAGGATGCCTTCCAAAATTTTCTTTTCTGGTATGTCTAACTGTTTGGAAAGCCAGGTTTTTAGAAGTGGAATTTGTTTAGGGAGTTCGCCGCTGTAGGTTATGATTTGGTTGTCTTTTAATGCGTCCACTTGGAATGTTTTTTCAGCTTCTCTGTATAAGAAGGACATGGTTTGGGCTTGATGAGCTAATGTTTGAAAATCTTCCCACTGTTTACAACGTAAAATAACTGGTGGACCTTGCATTTCTCTGGCTGGTAATGTTTCAGGTTTTTGTTCTGGTGTTATTTGTACAGGTATTTGGGGGACTTCATGTGAAGTTGACAGATATCTGATTAGGTTTGCTATCTCACTTTGCAATGTACTTAATCTCTCTTCAACCTTCTCTATTTTTCCGCTTAATTCGCCAGTATCACCTAATCTTTCAGTTATGCTACTCAATTCGCTAATTAGTCGATCTAAGTCCTTTTCATGCTCCTTTAGTACACTGACTATAAAATCGAGAGCTTCTAAAGCCTCGTCTTTCGACGGAGTTCTCTTAGACATCGCTTCTCTACCCTTTTCCTTCACCTTATTAATTCCCATTCTTTATAAATAAACGTAGCGAATCCTCAAAACGTATCCATGTGAAGAGGTACACATACTTATTGAAAATTAAAACTCACACATGAGAGAGTTAAAATATCGGTTCTAAAATGAGTAAAATATCAACATAAAAGAAGAGTTTTGTAATGCAAGGAGTATTAAATTTTTCGGAAAAGGAAGACATTGTTAGGTTCATCTCGGAAAATGGCATAAAAATCCTTAATTTATGTCATATTCCAGAAGATGGAAAGTTGAAAACTCTGAGTTTTTCCGCAATTAATGAGAATAGGGTTTACGAGATTTTGGAGTTTGGTGAAAGGGTTGATGGGTCAAATTTATTCTCGTTTATCGAGCCGGGTAAAAGCGATATTTACATAATGCCTAGAATTAGTAGAGCCTTCATTAATCCCTTTTCAACAATACCCACACTCAACATTTTATGTGACTACTTAGATGAGCATGGAAAACCATTGGATATTGCCCCAAAAAATGTTTTGGCGAGAGCTGAAGAAAAATTACGTTCTTCATACAGTGTTGTTCTAAAAGCTTTGGCTGAACTCGAGTTTTACATAATTTCTAAACAGGAAAGTGAGATAGTTTTTCCAGGAATGCCTGACAAAAATTATCATGAATCTGCTCCTTTCGCAAAATTTGAAGATTTAAGGAATGAAGTTTTGGTTACTCTGTCTAATGTTGGTATTGATACCAAGTATGGGCATAGCGAGGTTGGTCGAGTTTTTAGTAAAGGCGACATATTTATGGAGCAGCAGGAAGTAGAGTTTATGCCGCAAAATTTAGCGGAAATGGCTGAAACCATTGCAACTGCAAAGTGGATCATCCGAAACATTTGTCTAAAACATGGAGTATCCGTGTCCTTTTCTCCTAAAATATCGCTTGAACATGCTGGAACTGGAATGCACATCCATCTATGTGCAGTGAGAAATGGAGAAAACATAGTCGCAAATCCGAATGGAACTTTAAGTGCTGAAGCCTTGAAAATGATTGGTGGAATATTGAAGTTTGCGCCAAGTCTTTCAGTCTTTGGAAACACTACGCCGGTATCGTATCTACGTTTTATTGCACGAAAAGAGTCTCCTATGCATATTTGCTGGAGTGCCAGAAATCGTTTGGCCCTAATACGCATACCGTTATGGTGGAACTTTATAAAAAAGGGTGAAGGAAAGGATAATCTTAAGGAAACTTTTGAGTATAGGGCGCCTGACCCGTTTGCTGATGCTTACTTGCTTTTTGCTGGAATAGCCTTAGCCGTAAATTATGGTTTAGAAAATCCTGAAGAGGCTTTGAAAATAGCTGAAGATTTGCACATTGAAGGAGCTGGCGGTAAAAGAAAAAGATTGAAGGTTTTGCCACGGTCTTGTAGTGAAGCTGCGAAAAAGCTTAGAAGGGATAGGCGATTTTATGAGGCGAATGGTGTTTTTCCAAAGAAATTGGTTGACAAAACCATAGACAAGTTGAGAGCCTATAAGGATAAGGACTTGTGGAAGAATTTGGCTAGCAAGCCGAAGAAAATTGAAAAAGTGTTAGGGCAGTATTTGCATTATGGCTAGGTAGGTTTGCTCATGATGTTTTCTTGAAATACATGTGTTTTTGGACGTTTTCTGTTGCAATAGCGACCCCCTCCCCTAGGTTTTCTGCGGCGTGGGAAGTTTGCTCAGAAACTTTAAGTAAAGGTGAAAATCTAGAATATGGTTTAACGGTTAGAAGTAGTTGAAAATATGCCAATTTTGATGGCTTAAGTGGGCGGGTAGATCAGTTTGGTATGATCGCCACGTTGGCATCGTGGAAGTCGCGGGTTCAAATCCCGCCCCGTCCACATTGGATGAACTCTTTACCTCATGGATTTTCAAGATGATTTGGAATTAAAGAAGAAGGGTAGAGCAGAGGCTACATTACTGGGTATTTCAAAGAAGTTAAAGCAATTTGACAGGAGACGAACCTTGACGATCCAGAGGCTGTTAGCGAACACATAGCCAATAAGAAGGTGAGCAATAGCTTTGGAGAAGGCTTAACCACAGCCTACAGCCATTATATTATCGTGAATGGGCTGAAGTGAGAAAACCCTAAGTATGTGCGGGAGGAAAATGCCATGAGGTCCCAATGACCATAACCAGGACATTTCACTCTAAGATGTCTAATCATACTAATTCCAGTTTTGTAACATGATGATATTTTACAGTTTCCGACATACCTAGTTAAACACTAAAATATCCCGAATACTCTAAGCAAGAATGAGCTAGCTGATATCAAGACAGCAATCATAGATAATACAAGCCCTCTCAGAAAATCTGTTCTATTGCGCTTGCCGGATAATGCATCTCCTACGTATTTGATTACGCTTAGGCATCCATCGAGTTCTCTATATAAACCTCCAACGTTAATAGGGTAAAGTTTCATAAACTCTTGTTCCTCTTCTTTAGTAGAATGCTTTATTTCAGGTTTCCAAACATTTGTATCGGATTTGATGTACCTACCTTGCAATTCGGAAAGCATCTTCTCAGCCTTTGGAATTTTCCTCATAAATAATGCTTCTCTGAGCCCTATTTTTAGTTCCCTCACCTCCTTTAGTAACTTTAGAGCATCCTCCCTGAGAAGTTTTATTTCAACCATGGACTTACCTAACCAATTAATGAATGTCATCTCCGAATCTTCTTTAGGCAACAATTCCATCTGTAATCATAATTGTAGAACATGTATAAGATATAAAGTTAGATGTTAGCAGGGAGTCATCGGTGTTATCATACCTATGTTTCGCCTCTCTGAATTTGTCTGGCAACTCTGAAAAATCTATGGAAACATTTACACACGAACCTCAATCTACGTTTTACCGATAAGAAATGCTAAAAAAGAAGCTATGTAAAGGGTTCAATTCACGCCCGTCCATTAGATAGTGCGTCGGCAATGTACGCTGCCTTAAGTCAACAGATCACTGTGGACAGCTGCCACTGGAGACTAAGAGAAGAAAGTTTCCAAAACCTAGAGGATTTTAAGCGAGCATGGGAAAGCATCCGGGAGGATTGAAGTCCAGAACAGACCGCAGTTAGCTATAGATTTAGGCTCTAAAAACAGCCAATAGCAGACCTACCCCCTCTACTTTTTTGGTTTTCCGCAGCAAGGTTTTTCAGCTGTTATCAAAAAACTACTCGCCAAACACCTCTCCATATAGAAGTTTCTTTCTTAAATCTTCAGTATAAGTTGAAGTGAACGAAAAAGTGAAAAGAAAGATCGAGAAATTCATTAGTAAGACTCATGTTTTCTGTTTGGACTTCCACGCGTACCAGACGATCAGTGCTGGAACCACGACTTTTGTAAGCTCTAATAGTATCGCATAAGCATAAGGAGTTGGTAGTGCCACTGTCTCAGCCAATGCCATGACCTGAAAAGCGGTGTAGACTATGCCCACGATGATGTTTGCCCAGCGGTTTGCCGCATCCTTCAAGGTCAGGGACAGGAAAGCCATTATCAACGGGACCAAAATCAGAATTGCAAAGATGAACAAAAGCTCAGGCGTTATCTTCGTGCCTCCTATTTCTCCCGTCAATATGAAATTCTCCAGCACACCCGGCTCAAGGCTCCCTAATGACATAACTGTCAAGAAAGCCATCGTATAGAAGAGCCACAGCACTGAAATCTTTATCTTCCAATCTTCCAAGATTTTTCACCTCCCTATGATAATGTTTTAAACATCTGTGATTCCAACGCATATAAAACTTCACGGTACTCCAATGCTCTTAAACAGATAATCAAAGAATTGGTTTCAATAAATGAAGAAGTTTACAAAGAAGCCTTAATCCACATTTTACCAATGAAAAATGTCGGAAAAAAGGAAAACATCCCAAAAAGAAGCCTATGTATCGGGTTCAAATCCTGCCCCATCCATAAAGCGAAAAACCTACGTACACTCCCGTTTTCCCCATTTTGCGTTTCCAAGTAGTTTAGTACGATTGTTAGAGCGTTTTCTGTGATTCTGCTGATATTCAGACTGTGGAATCTGGCTTTTTCCATTAAAACTTGGGCAATATGGATAACTGTTATTAGTTTCCTTTTGCAACTTTCAGTTAGACTGGAAATGTGATGAATATGGACGTGATTGTTATTTTTATTGCATTTATCTTAGGCGTTCTTGTGCAAAGGGCATATTCTGCAAGGTGGAAAGGATTCACAAGGTTAGGTGAAAGTTGGGGATGGAGCAATAATAGACTCTACCGAATATTACATAGAATTTATTGTGAACTGTGTCCTAGGAGGTTGACCTGTAAAAGATACAAGACAGAAATTACAGAGCGGATTTCTTGATTTTATATTGCACGTTTTCTTTGTGGGCTGGGCGTTGCTACAACTGCTGAATCATCTTCACTTTGCTGGTTTTCGGCTTGTTTAAGAAGCCAATTAGTTAACTCTTGACATTCATTTGGATTACAATAAAGATGGCTTTCTTTCTTCCAATCCCAAAACAAACATTTAAAACACGGAACTTCAGTTAAAACATCCAAATCAGTTTTCATGCTACACCGTAAAAGTGAAAGTTCGATAGTTTAACTTATACATTATGAATCAACAAGCATAACAAAACCTAATGATTACGATTTCTGATTCACAGCAAAGAAGAAAATTCTATACTTTTTGTCAAACACCTATGACTTGCAATTGAACTTTCATCAATTACTCACTTTTTCAGGTTTTCACTATACATATTTAATATGTCTAAAAGCATAAAACATATACACCATATTATGAATATTCTTGAAAATTCGGCTTCCAACTACGAATTCAATGAACCTTAATTTCTAAATTGCAACAAATAAAGTAAAAAAAGTTTGGGAGAAAATCTATTCGTTTAAACTTGGATGCGACTTGCGCTTTTGAACCAAAATCACTGCAACCACTGCAACAACAGCAACTCCTGCCACCAAAGCTACAATTAAAATCCATGTTTCAATTCCGAGGCCAAGTGGAATATCTTCTCCTCTTGCGATAGCAGCATTGCATTCTAGTGTTAGATCTTTTGCGCGCCAGTGATATGGGAACAAACCTGTCGCAATTTCAAACTGAGCCTTTGCCGCTGAATAATGTTTTTCGTAGTAATAGTTTAGACCTTTGAGAAAAGCTTCATCAACAGGACCTTTTGCATTACCAACATTGGATTCAGTTAACAATGATTTTAAGACACTGCTTTCAATCACGAAGTTAAAGCCTGCAGCTAATTGCCCGGTTTCTGAAATCGATCCTCTGCTGCACACACCGATCGCTTCTCCTTTTGTATTTAGTCCAGGGCCTCCACTCATGCCATAAGTGACGCTTGCATCTGTCTGGAAACATGGCGTTTGGAAGGATGTATACCTCTTAGCACTTATTATACCACTTGTCATAGAGGGCGCTAGAATTGTCTCAACACTAGGAAGTTGGTCGGATATTAAATCTGGAAACCCTAACATGTAAATACAATCTCCTGTCATCACTTTGCTTGAATCGCCAACTGTCAAGATTGGGCAATTTGTAAGACCTTCAACCTTTAGTAAGGCAAGATCCCTTTCAATGTATGGACTTACAGCTACAACTCTGGCAACCCAACCTTTTGCTTCGATTTGTGTGAGAGTTGATTCCACTTTGCCGAGGACGGCGCGAACTACTCGAATCGGTGTTGTTGGAAATGATCCATAAGTTAACATATATGTTAATAGAGCCGCTTGTTGTTGTGGATTATAATTGTAGCCTGCTTGCTGCAATGCTTGTACTATCACGTTGAAAGCTCTGTTTATGACAAAAATTCTGGTGTATGGATCTTGGGCATAATTCTCATGTGTGAAGCAGAAAACAACATGACCAGCACTTACAACGTATCCGATTGCATCTACGAAGAACCCAGAACCGGCAATGTCGCAGGTAACAGGTACTGAAATGACGTTTGTTGTTGGATTCATGTTTGCGTCTGGTATAGGCAAATTTACTGTTGCACTTATCTGTGAATATATAAGCACTGTTGAAGTTTCACCTAATTCTGCGATCAGACCTGAGGGATAACTACTTGCAGCTGCAAAGCAGCAGGGCACATTACATAGGGTATTAACGTTTACTGCAAAAAGCATAAGTAACAATGCTAACCCAACACTTTTATGATTCTTCATATGTCTTTCCTTCTTGTTTTTGCGTTTTATTTTTCAACGTTTTTATAAATAGTTTATTAATGATTAATAAAAAGGATCAATAATTATTATTAATCATCAATATTCAAAATCTAATTTTGAATCAGATACAGAATATCTAGATTAATGTTTTCACATCAAAAATTCAAAAGATATGTTCAATGCCTGCTATGATTTGCTAACGATGAATATTGCCCTCTGACTTTTTTGGTTATAGGCAGATTTGTCAAAGTTACCGTAAATGCAGTTTATCTTAAAACCGACGTTTTCCAATAGCTCTTCTACTTCATTTTTAGAAGAAATTCGTGCTTCTCCGTACTCGTAATACCTTTCCTTTAATTTTCCATCAGCATAAACATCGAAAAATAGATTTACTGAAACAACATTGGTTTGGGGATTTCGCCGAGAAAATATGGTTCTGACGACCTCTTCTTTTGCGCTAAGTCCCTTTCTATCAATCCACCATGAACTTTCGGGCTTTTCTGGTAGAAGTTGCGATATATCAAACGCCAATATACCCTTCTCTTCAAGTGCTTTGTAAACATTTGCTAAGCACTTTCGTTGATCTTCTTCGGTGATGCAATGTTCAAATGTTGATGACGCAATGTAGATGAAGGGAAAATCTTCTCGAATTTTAAAGTTTCGCATATCTCCAAGTTTCAGTGTTACCCGTTTTCTAACCGAAGCTTTTTCTTTTTTCAGTTTTTGTCTAGCTACATTAAGCATATATTTGGAGTTGTCAATCCCCCATACGTTAACTTTTGCTTTAGCTAGTTCAATGGCAACTCTCCCAGTGCCTACTCCAATTTCTAAGGCTTTTCTTCCATGTTTAAGGGCCAATTCTTTGTAAAAATTTATGTCATCTTTTGACGCGAACAAATCATAGTATTTTGAAGCTGGTCCATAATTCATTGTAATCGCCTAAGGCTATACTCATCAACTTAGGACATATCTCATCAAGTTCCATTTTAACATATCGTTTCTTGCAAGTTCTGCTATGCCCTTTGACGAATATTCACTCTACATAATCGTTCTGAAAAAAGGCTGCAGCAATAAACGTTATCTAAAAAGACAAACTTACTATTCTAAAACTATTAGAGAAGTTTATCGGGTTAACTTCATATTTTATTGAAAAAGAAAAGCGAGATGTTGCTGATTGATACTTGTCTCTCGAGGTTTTCCTACTTTTTGCCAAGTGTTATTTCCATTGTTGAAACCATTCGTGCTCTGTTTTCGCCTTCTCTTGGTGGTATCTCCTCTGTTCCTATCGCGATTTTGCTTATTGTTAGGTCTTTTAGGAAGCGGTTTCTGGTTATTTCGGCTACGTCAACTGCTGTATTGATTGCTCGGCCTCGGGCTTTTAGGGTTATTTCTTTGGCATTGGATGCTGATAGGCTTGTGATGATCGCTAGAACATAGCTCATTGCAGGTTTCCTTCCAATGAAAATAGTTTCCATTTTTTCTGCCATTTTCCATCACTCCTTTTTGTTGTTGATTGTAGCGTGTAACGTTGCTGTGTTTCTCTTGTCCTTAACGACAGAACGTTACTGCCGCTATAATACGCAAACTTCCTTATAAATGCGACTAAACAACCGAGCATCCTCGTGATATTTGCCACAGCAATTTGTATGGTAAATCAGACTTGCGTTAAACTTAAAACTTTTCCAAACGTATGGGTAACATCTTAGAGAGGAGAGATAAATGAGCGACGATTTAGGTGAGGCAAAAAATATTTTCTATTTTAATGTGTGTGGGCAAGTTAATACTGAAAAAACATTAGAACTGGCTATTCAGAGAGCTCGTGAACTGAATCTAAAAAAGCTGATCGTCGCTTCCGAAACTGGTCTAAGCGCTCTCAAAGCAGCTGAAATGATTAAGGGTTCAGGAATAAGCCTTATTGTTGTTACTTCTGCTGCAAGCACAAAAATTGAGAACACCATAATTGGCGACTTAAAAATAGGCATTTCAGACGAAAGGATTTGGAGTCAGCTGGAAAATAATGGTGCTAAAATTGTAAGAGCAACCGATCCGCTGTACAACATTGGAGCTTCCTTAGAGCATAAGGGTGTCCCAACATTGGCAACATTGAATCGTCTATGTCTCAAAATGATTAGTTCTGGAACTGCTGTTTGCGTCTCAGTAACAATGATGGCTACTGACAATGGTGTATTAAGCGAAGGAGAGGAAGTTGTGGCTGTTGCTGGATCATGGGTTGGCTTAGATACAGCGCTTATTTTGCGAGCCTCGAATTCTGTAAATTTTTTCAAAAAAGGAGCCATGCAAATAAAGGAGATTATATGCAAACCTCGAAATCCTTCGCATAGTTGGCCGATTGACCAAAAAGATTGGATTGGCGATCTAAAACCGTATAAGAAGTTTGCAGAACCATAGACATTTTTTCGCTTATTTTAAGTGATCTAATTAATCAAAGATAGTGTGAGGGGTAGGTTTGAATTCCGTTTTGATTCTCGGAATTGCGTTTAAACATGTTGATGCTGTGATCGTGCCCTTCCTATCTCTATGAACAAAAACCTGTAAGGTCCTTTTCCGCTAAAGTATCTTTCTAAACCAAGATGCAGCCTCTGGAAAACTATCAATCAGTTCAGTTCTCTTGTGCCATCTCTGATTGTCCTTAATAGTCTTTAGAAGACATGCTGTCAACCATTCCTTAACTTCGTCCTTTTCATCTAGAGAAGAATGGATGTTTTTGGTAATTTCTGACGCTCTGTCTTTGGAGACATAACGCATGTTTTTTGGCCAGGTAACGTGTTTCGGTGGTGTTGTATTAAGCCAAGAATTGACTGCGATTGAGTAAGCGAGTATGTTCTCTTCAACAAAACGTCTGAATTCATCTAACATTGATCTTTCCTCACCTGATGTGTCTGCACAGAGAAGGCAGGCGTCGAGAAACATAGAATAACAACACTGACATTTTGTCATGGAAGCGTGTTCAGGGAGACATCCGAAGCAGTTAAACGGTCGACCCCTGTAGCGTTCGCATGCCAGATTTACAGAATTCTTTTGGGTCTCTTTGCATATATCTTCGGCTAGTTTTCGAAAAGAAGATACTGAGGGCTCGCCAGAATTAACAATGTGAATAAGCTTCTCAACTAAAGCCACCTTGCTATGATTCGGTTGGCCAAGAAAACCGAAGACCTTTGACTCCGTTGCAGTCTTCACTTGACCTTCCCCTAGCCACTTCTCGAGGGACTTAACATACTCTGTAAGGATCTCTTTCAGTTGTTCATTCAAACTTCCGTGGTCATGGTAGCCAAGAGAATCCAGCAAACCACGACCTTCACATCCTACCTTCATAGGCTTGGAGAGACGACCTTCACCTATCTCCTTGCAGAGGATGTCAATATTTCGTGGGAAAAGAGGGCACAACCGGCAAAACTCTGCCATCTGAGCACGTATTAATCGCTGATCCACAGTTATTTTACCTAGCCTACCTTGCATTTTGTTGATCAGATGGATCTCACTGTCCCAGCTTTCAGGATCATCAGTTAACTTGACGTTCCACCAGAGGTTCCAGATCTTCCCCATCTCGACATCAGTGTCCCCGATCACCATCTCAAACCCTAAAGGAACGTATTCATATACCACAAGCTTCGCGCCCATCTCACATTCTCCTTGCTAATCAACCTCTCATCTTGATTTTGCAGCAACCACCAATTATTAATATTAAAGCAACAATCAAGTCCGCAAATCTTGCATAAATATGTTGCCAGTGATGGAGCCTCAGTCTGTGAAGCCACAAATCAAGTCTATTTATCCAAAATAAGCTCAAAATAAGGCGAAAATTAGAGTGCGGGGTTAGGTTTAAAACTCGGTTTAAATTCTCGGGTTTTACGCGCGAACCGCTCCTGCAACCTGTTTTTTAACCGCACTCCCTGAAGAGTTTAGAAAGAAAAACATGCACACCGCTATAGATGCGTAGGGGTATGCATCGTATGAGGCTATCCATAAATCAGCGATAAAGTAGAACCTTTTTTATGTGAGATCGAAATTGCCATAGATTTCAGCGCTTCTAAAGCGTATTTTTCGGCTCGAAAAGTACTATATCATGATAAGGTGAGCTCTCTACAAGCTGTGCTCTAAACTCACTGAGGAGCTTGAGAACTTCGCGCCAATAAGTCAAGCCATAAGTTTTAGTGTGATCTTCTATTACAAAAATTGGTTTTTGCGCGATTAGGCAGGGTGCCCCCTTAAGGACCTTAACTTCATGACCTTCTACGTCTATTTTAACCACGTCACCATGATCTACAAGGTTGTCAAGTAAGTCTGTTTGTACATTATAGATGCGTTTATGAAGCCTCACCACGTCAAGGCGAGATCCAGCACCAGCGCTGTAGAGGACAGAGTTTCCTTTCTTGCTACTTGCAGCCAGATTAAGTGCACGAACGTTCTTAACATTGTTGAGTTCAAGGTTTCTTCGGAGTCCCTCGAAATTGAAGGGGTCTGGTTCTAGGGCTATAATGTGGTGGTAGTGTTTAGATAGTCGGACTGCGTAGCGGCCTACATGAGCGCCGACGTCTACAAATATCTTTTCCGAGGACCCGCGAGTTCTGAGTAGCTGGTAAGTTTCAATTTCGTCGTCGATTTCTGGGCCGAATTTGTCATGGTATATCCCCAGGAAAAAACTATCTCTGCGGATGATCCATTTAAAGCCGAGCTGGTCTGTCCTTATATAGTATTCGGGTTGCTTGGAAAGCAAACTTTCAGTCATATGGTTTGCTACCAATTAGCTTATTTTAGTTGCTATATTTATTTTTTTGCCACGTAGGTGTAGCGCAACGTGTTTTTCGATGCAACTGTGTAGATTGGTTAATAGCTTCATTAATCTCTTTCAAAGTTCGAGGCTTACAGTCTATCATCAGCTTGAGAATCTTGCACATCTTGTCTGCCATAAACATCTAAGCTAAACACAGCAAAAATAGTAGAAATCTTGTGGGTTTAAAAAATTGTTAATTCAGAACTCTGTGTGGTGACTGACATGTGTAACGCCACATTTCACGACGTTTTCGCCAAAAAAGCCAGAAGATCGGCTTATTTGTGGATAGTGCGGGGGGTGGGACCCCCACCCAAGTTTACCGGTAAAAAAGCATACCAAATATGCTTGGCGGGAGTTCGAATCTCCCCCGGGGCTACCAAAACAACTATAACGGCTATCTTTTTGTTATGATAGTTGGAGAGTCTGCTTCTTGTGCGTTGTTCAAATTGTGGAAAGTGCTGTGAAAAAACGGAGATGGAGTCTCGCTGATAAGAAATGCCGTGTCTATGGGTAAAGACCATTGGGATGCTATCTTTATCCTGTTGTGTATCTGGTGAATGAAGGTGCCGTAGTTGATGACCTGTGCCCAATGGGGCATACAATTTCAGGACAAGAATTGAGAACGAAAGCAAAAACCTCTGACAAACTCTTGAAAAAGATAAATAATGAAAGAAAGTGCAAGTGCAAATAGAACGCTATTTTTGATATGCTCTAGATAGAGCTTTCAGGTGCACGCAGATCTCTGCGTGACTGCGGATCTCATGTAGAAAGTGGTGAGAGCTTCTTTTCGAATGGCTAGAAAATAATAGTAAATTGGAAAATATTTCAGAAGACTATCCGCTTTCTACAGGAATAAAATTGGGAGGTCGATGTGGAAAAAACGAAAAGTTTTATTTGACTATTTCAGCGTTTGCGGCTCTACGGCCTATCCGCGTGATCTTTATTTTAATATGGTCTCTAGGCTTTGCGTTGGCAACGAATATTACGAAACCTTGGATTCTGGCTATGCCTTCCCCTTGGCTACTCGTCTCCGTTATGTCCACTTCGTATTCCTTTCCCATTTCAACTGGGCAGGGCTTAAAGTCCCCTCTATAACCGCGTCTTCTTTCATAACTCATACGGCGTCTTCTTCCTTTCACATTTGTGATGATAATGCTCACTTATAAGACTTTAAGTGTTTCGTAGCGCGCGCTCAAGCTTGAAAAAGCGCTATCCACAAACTAAAAGTGAAACTTCGGGGTATATCTGTACTGTGGAAGGGTTGTGAGTAAGCCTAGGTTTTTTGATAGGCCTGAATGCTGGAACTGTGTTTTTAAGGGAGGTAGCTACTGCTGGAGGCAATGCCCATACAACATTTGGCGGAGAGACCCATTTTAGATCAGAGTGTGCGCTCACAGAAAAAAGGCGAATGCGCAGGAGGCCTCTATACACTGGCAACATAAGGCTTTTGTAAAGGGCATATAAGCATCCGCCACACTATAAGAAGCGGTGTTTAATGCCGAAGACTAAAGCCATAATAAACATTCAAAACGTTGTTGCCTCTGCCACTCTAAACCAGAAAGTTGACTTAAACGCTGTTGTCAAAGGTTATCCAGGCGTAGAATATAGGCCAGAACAGTTTCCAGGATTGGTATTTAGACTTAAAAGGCCCAAAACAGCCACATTGATTTTTAACTCTGGAAAAATGGTTTGCACAGGAGCGAAATCGGAGAAAGAAGCGTGCAGAGCTGTTATGAACGTTATTAAAGAGTTGAAAAAGGGTGGGATAATCATCATCCGGAAGCCAGAGTTGAAGATTCAGAACATTGTTGCCTCCGCAAGCTTAGGCGGAAGGATAGACTTGGAACAGGCAGTGAGCACACTTGGAAAAACCATGTATGAGCCGGAGCAGTTTCCAGGATTGATCTACAGGATGGACGAGCCTAAGGTAGTCATACTAATATTCGCAAGCGGGAACCTTGTTTGCACCGGAGCGAAGAAAGAACAGGACGTTTATGACGCAGTGCATAAGCTTCACGGAAGCTTGGAGGAACAAAATCTCATATTCTACGAATAAAACTTCATATGTTAATCGCCTATAGCTTAGCACGCGTGTTTCGCAAGGTTTTCCTACTCTTTTGTAAGCGTTATTTCCATTGTTGAAACCATTCGTGCTCTGTTTTCGCCTTCTCTCGGTGGCATCTCCTCTGTTCCTATCGCGATTCCGCTTATTTTTAGGTCTTTTAGGAAGCGTCTTCTGGTTATTTCAGCTACATCAACAGCTGTTGCGATTGCTTGTCCTCGTGCTTTCAAAATTACTTCCGTAGCATTGCTCGCCGACAGTCTTGTGATGACTGCTAGAACATAATCCATTGGTGGTTTACTTCCAATGAAAACAATTCCCGGTTTTTCCGCCATTTTCCATCACTCCTTTTTGTTGTTGATTGTAACGTGTAACGTTGCTGTGTTCTTCTCGTCCTTTAACAACAGAACGCTGCTATCCCATATTACGCAAACTTCCTTATAAACGCGATTAAACAACAGAGCATCCCGAGGTATTTTCGCGCGGCTCCCTTATCCTAGATTTCGGTTTTAGACACAGCATTCACTTCGCATTTAGGTGATAGGCTATAATTAGGTGCAGAAAACTCGTATATGCCTTTTCAAACTTGCGTCCTAAGCCCTTTAAAAGCTGGCTATTTTTGCGAGTAGT
>Ga0315306_10000215_pt1 | contig 28559 bp, 33 predicted proteins | sample TDP1_MG_FD_203803 | JGI IMG/M metagenome (GOLD analysis project Ga0315306, IMG submission 203803) | Freshwater sediment microbial communities from Lake Towuti, South Sulawesi, Indonesia - TDP1 | ecosystem: Environmental > Aquatic > Freshwater > Lake > Sediment | place: Indonesia: South Sulawesi... | reverse complement strand
CGCTAGTCAACAACGACTTCAAAACGGCCACCGCACCTCACGCATAACATTCTGCTCGTTGATGTCACCGGGAACACTCTGACGATGACGTCCATACAGCTTCAACTGCAAAATGCGCCTCAACATCGTAGAAGAAGGTATAAGGGGGATATCGCCTTCTTCTTCTGAAATTTCTTTGTCCGCAGCCGCTCAACATCCAAGTTGATGCCAACTGATAAAAATCTTTTAACACATTACTCCCGAATACTAACCAGATGAACCCGAATGTCAAAGCCCAAACCAGCCTCACGCTCAGACTTAGCACATATTGAATCAGAACTAAAAGGCAAAACCCTTCAAATCTACTGGTACATGCTACGCTCACCAAGCTCCCACGTGGGCGTTCGAGAAATTCAACGCCAACTACATCTCTCCAGCCCCAGCGTCGCAGCCCACCACCTAGAAAAACTGGTTTCACTTGACATAATAGACAAAACCCTCACCGGAGAATACTACGTTAAACAAGAGGTTAAAGTCGGCTTACTACGACTTTTCACCCGACTAGGACGCTTCCTAGTCCCGCGTTACCTGTTCTACTCAGTCTGGTTCTCCACCATGATGGTCACATACCTCATATTCTATCCGCCCACGGGCAGCATACACAACATGGCCGCAATAATCTTCGGAGCTCTAGCCACAGCCATACTATGGCTAGAAACCGCTCGACTATGGAGGCAAAAACCGTTCTAATCAGAAGAACAGAAGTGTTCTAAAACATGGCTTTAAAAGAACCCGAAACTCAACAATAACCTAAACAGGGCAGACGACAAACAATGAACAGAAAAATCGCCGCTTACGCCGTTACGGCTGTACTGACGGGCTTCCTAGTCATGATGCTACCCCTAGCCCTCGAAACTGGACCGCCAACCTATGAACCCAAATTGCAGCCATTACAGCCAGACTTCACAGATGCCTACCGCAACACGGTAGGAACAGATGAACAACAGAACGCACTACCCGCTCTATACGGATTTGCACAGCCGTCCAACCTGCTTCCCTCCAGCCTCATCTTGCTGACAGGACTAGCATTTGCCCTCAGCGCCTACATCATCCTCAAAAAACAGCTAAGCTAAACTAGACCTAAGCTAGACACATCTTCTACTCTCACACCCCAGACTCCGCTACCACTCAGCCAAGCTCTCTTCTAAAATCGAGAATGAAACGTCAGCCTCAAAAAGAGAAGAAAAAAGGTATGGCGAGGTTTTGATGCGCTAGTGTTCCTATGTACCTGCGGGGGGTTTGGACCTTCTAATCAAGTATATCATGGCACCGATACCTATGAGCAAGAAGCCAATAGCAGCTATAATGAAGGCATATCCTTGCATTGAAAGATACGTTTGACCAGCATTCATGAGGGCGACAAGAGAATCTTCAAGGCTTGAGGCGTATTCAGTGTCCGCAGCAAAAGCATCTTCGGTAGCGCTCAAAGCCTTTTCGTAATGTTCAAGCGCGCCCGTGAAGTCTCCACGAGAGTAGCTCTGGGAACCCAAGCTTTCATGAATACTCGCGTTAATCATCAGTTCTCTAGCGCTAGCTGACGTTAAGAACAGCACTGGTTCCCAATATGGATACGCGTCAAGCGTTAGCCTAATAGTGTTTATTTCGCTTTGCTCTGAAGAGTAGACAGCGAAATCGCTAGAGGTTTCCACGTCGTCACTAGCCCAATTGTCACCGGGCGCTGCCCTCCAAAGTAAGTATATTGTATAGCTATGCTTGTATGAATTTGGCACGTCACTAGGAATATCAATCTCAGCCTCAAAAATGTGAGTCTCACCCCGGAAGATCTTGTACTCAGACGGTGTAGCAGTGACATTCTCACTCGCCCAGCTCATCCTCACTTTAACCATGAAGTACGCATCAAAGGCTCTGTTGTTTTGAACATTGATGATCAAGTTTGCCGTTGATCCCCTTTCATAGGCAACACTAACATATCCTAGATAACCATCAGTGAAGTCTCTTCTAAGTGGATTAGTCCAATTGTAGCCAAGAATTGTAGCATTTGCAGGTCCAATGATTGTCAGCGCAATTAATGCAACTAAGACAAGCATTCCAAATCGAGTTTTATTCATTATTTCGACCTCAAAGTGCACGGTATTGGAAACCGAATCTATATATAACTTTCTATGATTTGCTTGTCTTGCTTTGAATGAAGAACAGGCTCAGCCATGTTGTGTGCCATCTGATTTGCTTGTCTTACGAGCATAAGTTATGTAACCCGTGTGTGCCGTCATTAGCGTTTCAGGTCTCGTCTTTCCTTTCTCAATCTGCATTTTTCGCATCATGCATTCAACAGTTTCAATTTCAGCGAACCCATGCTGTTCCAGAGCCTCAACGGTTCTGACTACTTGATCTATAGTTGGGCTGAACGACACGATTGGCTTGCTTCCTTTCAGTGCGTTGTATGCGTAAGGAACAGCAAGCCAAGGTGTTGCCATGTCAAGAATTACAGCGTCTATGTTAGTTTCGTTTATACCCGCTGTAATGTCCTGGTTTTTCAGTTCCACGTAACCTAGAAGGTTGGCTCTCCGCAGGTTTTTCTGTGCGACCTCGGTGAATTCTGGTCGGATTTCGTAGCTGTAAATTCGCCCATCAGGCTTAACATAATGTGCAAGGGCAATAGTCAGAGCACCCGTTCCTGTTCCGGCTTCGACAACTCTGCTGCCAGAGCTGATTCCGCTGAACATTATGATCAGTGCCACGTCTTTTGGATACATTATCTGGGTTCTGCGCTGAGATTTGAACATGAAATCTCTTAACAATGGCTTGAAAGCCACGAATTCTGAACCAATGTTGCTTGTCACATGGGTTCCGTAGGGTTTGCCTATCAACTCGTCGAGCTGAACAAAGCCTTTATGGGTGTGGAAGCTTTTGCCCTTCTCAACCTTAACTAAGTAAGTCCGTTTTCGATCCAGATAAAGTAGGACATCGTTGCCGTCGCTAATGGTTTCAGGCAATGTAGAACCGGCTGTCCGTCATTTAGTTCGGTATTATTCTGATTTAGATGTCTTTTTCTACCTTAAGAATTTAGTTGATTCTTGCCGGATTCCTTTGGTCATACAGATTTTCTGCATTTGATATATGGCTTTCTTTCCTAGCCTAACAGCCGATTAAGGCGTGTACTTGAATGGGTGTTTTGATCTTTCCTTGTTTTCTATGATTTCTTCTGTTGCAGGTCTGTTTTCTATGGCTTTACGTATGGCGTGCCGCATAGCCTTATAGTTGTTGATATAGACACGTTGGCGATCCACGGCTGTCGGATGCACGAACACGCTGGCGAGTATGATAAGATCGTCTACAGCAGCTTTTGGTATCGTTCCGTCAGCAATGCTGTCTGCCACAGCTTTGGCTACGGCGGTCTGTGCTGGTCCATACACCATGCTCGCCTGCCTCATGCTCTTAATCGTGACCGTTGGAATGATCACTGTTGCGGGCTTCACGGCTAAGTTGGGTTCAAGTATGGCTAGGAGAGGCTCATGTCCAGCTGAAGGAGCGGCTTTCGCCCTAGCATAGGCTTCACCTACTGGGCCATTCTTCTCACCGATGACGAGGTCTATGTGGGCTACCTCAGCGTCTTTTCCAGCCAGCGCTTCGCCTATGCGCAGTTTGAAGTCTCGAATTACTTCCAGCGTGATGTCAACCGCCATGAAGCGTTCTTCAAGCGTCTTCTCTGCTATTTCGAACTTGACAGGCCTAGGGGTGATCTTGCCGATTTTCTCCAAGTCAAGCCGGAGCTCTTCTCTTTCTTCGTATGTGAGTTCTCCGCCTACGCTAAGCGGCAGCCTTACCGGACCCACCTTCATGCCCATCAGGTTTAAGGCTTCTTTAGTGCCGACCGCACCACTTTTTGCGATTATTCTGGAGATTTTTTGAACTTTGTATTGAAGTTCTCTCGCAGTTTTCAAGTCGCCTTCTTGAACGGCGTTGTAGACTTGAACCCATACGTCGGGAATGAAGTTGGCGCTAGCCAATATTACGCCAGAACAACCTGCAGCTAGAGCGCCGACAACTATTTCATCGTGTCCGCACATGACATTGATCTTGTCGCGCACTTTCTCCAGCACGGCTAGGATAAAGGCGAGTTGACCGCTGCTGTCTTTGACACCGACGATATTTGGGATTTGAGCCAAGTCTTCAACCATCTGCCATGGTAAAGACAGGCCTGTTACCTGTGGAATATTGTACAGAATGATGGGCATGTCTACTTGACTCGCAATTGTGTCATAATGCTCGTAAATGCCACGGTCAGCGGGCTTCAGATAAAAAGGCGTAACAATTAGCACAGCGTCTGCGCCAGCATCTTTAGCGTATCGGGTCATTTCTAGGGCTTGCCCAGTTCCAGATGCGCCCGTTCCTGCAACAACTTTCGCTTTCCCGTTCGCCTCATCAATTACAACATCGATGACTTTCTTCTTTTCCTCGGTAGTCAAGTTCACGAATTCACCTGTTGTGCCACATGGGACCAAGCCGCTTGCTCCTAGCCCAATGCAGTTCTTGACCAAGTTTCGCAGGGACTCCTCGTTCACTTGTTTTCCGTCTTCAGTGAAGGGTGTGACCAGCGCAGGCATAATGCCCTCAGGCTTGAACAAAGCAGTCACCATTGTTTTGGTTAGGTTTAGAGTGAGTGTCTTATCAGGCTCTTCCATAAAACTCTTTAGCACTTCACAAAGCGAGCAAAATCTTGGGTTCCGGCGGCATTTCTGCTTGCCTGTCGGTGTCACCGAGGCCTATACACATAAAACATGCTATCAAGAAAGCAGAATGAATCAGAAACGAGTTCATGCTTCAGGTATGGCTAAATCCTTTGCTCCGACTTTGGATGTTTTTGCTTCTGGGTAGTTCTTGTCAACTAATTGTATGATGGTTTCGGCGTTCTTCACTTTTTCACGTGCGCTGAAGGCTAGACTTTCAGGGCTTACCCACGGTTTGTACATGGTGCCAACGCTAGGTCCCGGTTCAATCTTGAAGTAACATGGCGCCGCCACACGAGCTATTTCAGGTGTCTCCCAGAGTCGATTGAAGCCGCCGAAAGAGTCGAAGAGGTAGACGTGCACGTCGATTGGTATGTTGACTGCTTTTCTTATGGCTGCAAGCATGGGCAATGTCACGTCTGCAACAGGGTTGAAGGTGTTTGCGCCTAACGTCTCTAATACTTTGGCACCTGCTGGATTGGCGTGTCCTGCAAATATGGACACTTTGAAAACCACGTCTTTCGGTATGTCGCCTACCTTGCGCATCCGAGCCAACAGCCAGAGTAAGCCTTCGTCTACCACCAGGAAGCCTCTGAAACCGAAGTCTATGGCGCGTCTAATATCAGCTATAACGTAGGCTAGATTGTCGCTTCCGCGGAAACGGATGCCCGATATAGCACCTTCGGGTGTTCGAATCTGTCCACCTAAGTCCCATAAGGTGCGGGGTCCAGGAGTGATTATGACTTCAAGTTTGGCATCGTGTGCCAACTTGGCGAATTGCTCCATCTCTTTGTCGCTCAATAACGTGGCGCCCATTACTGTCGAAATCAACCTATGCACAGGCACCTTGCGTTTCTCCATTTCATCAATAACCGCTTCAAGTGTAGACGGGCGCTCAATGCCTGAGATTTCAATTCTGTAGTGGCATTTGTCCGGAAACCTCTTTTCAGATGTTGGCAGATTGTACAAGTCACGTCCAGGTACACCGTGCTTTTCAATCATTTTCTTGACTTCTTCTAAACTCACTGCGTCCATCCTCCAACAAGAATTCGTAATGGTGTATAGTCTTGACTAATAAGAATATGCTTGTACGATATGTTTAAGAGCTAAAATAATCCCTTTATCATGCTTTCCAATTGCTCTGGTGCCAGAAAGTGCCGAAACCGCCCGTAATACAAACCTTTGATTTAACTAAGAAATTCGGAAACCTGACTGCCGTTGACCACCTCAATCTCTCAATAAACGAGGGTGAAATCTTTGGTCTGCTCGGACCAAACGGCGCTGGCAAGACGACAACCATACTCATGCTTACAACAGTCATCAGGCCAACTGAAGGAACAGCCACAGTTGTAGGATTCGACGTTAAGAAATCGCCAAATCAAACCCGCGAGATGATCGGCGTCTGCTTCCAAGAGCCCAAACTGTTGTGGGTCAGCACAGCCTGGGATGTTCTCAACTGGCACGCCAAAGTCTGCGGTCTCTCAACTGAAGAGCGCAAGAACCGGGTTAAATGGGCCTTGGAAGAGGTGAGCATGTGGGATGACCGCCGCAAGATGGTTCACGCCCTTTCAGGGGGCATGAAGAAACGAGTTGAAATTGCAAAAATCCTGATTCAAAGACCCAAAGTAGCCATCGTTGACGAGCCCACTGCACAAATCGACGTAGTTGGAAAGCACAAGATTTGGAACATGCTCCGCGACCTAAGAAAAGAAGGCTCGACAATAATTCTTGCTACAAATGAGTTACAGGAAGCCGATGTCCTCTCAGACAGAGTAGCCATCATGCACAAGGGCAAATTGCTCGTATGCGACACACCAAAGAAATTGAAGGATAGCATCCCAGGCGGTGACATCATGGAAGTCCACCTAGAAAAACAGGCTCCGAGGAAAGTTCTCGCAGAGCTGGAGGCGTTCCAAGAGATAGCGACTGTGAAGGAAGTAGGCTCCAACATGCTACGCTTATACTTGAATCAAGTTGAGTCGATCACTCCGAAAATCATGAAGTTATTCTTCGACCAAGGCTTGCGCATCGCTTCTTTACATATGAGTGAGCCCTCATTAGACGACGTGTTCGCCCACTTCACAGGATTGACCCTAGAAGAAGCACAGAAAACCGAGTAGAGAAGGTTGCCTCTGTGGGTCTGAAGAAGATTCGGTTCGTAGTTGAACGCGACCTGCGCATGTTCATGCAATACAAGTTCATGCTGATAATGCGTGGAATCTGGTTCGTGTCGCAAGTAGCCCTCTTCGGACTCATCGTGAATAAAATGGTTGAAGTAGCAGCTAGAGACGCAGGCATAAACTACTTCCAGTATTACGTGGCAGGCGTCACAATTATCACACTTTATTCCATATCCATGTTCATAGGCTACGACATCTTCGAAGAAGCGGAACACGGCGTATTCGAGTACTTGCTCACCTTGCCGGTAAGCCGAAGAGAACTCGTGTTGGGACGGTCAATCGGCGGGGGACTTCGAAGCTTCATCTACATTGGACCCCTCCTCATCATAGTGCTGACCCTTTTAGGCGTGTCAAACCCGCTCCACCTGTTGATCGCGCTCGCAGGTTTGTTTCTGTTCGCTTTTGGTGTGTCAGGCATGAGCATTACGATAGCTGTTGCCATGAAGTCAGGAGACAAATATGACATACTCATTGGTGTCTTGGACGCCTTGATTGTGCGGTTGAGTACAACAATGTATCCAACGGTTTATATGCAGCAGGCGATGCCAAGCTATGCCACAATAGCTCAGTTCAACCCGCTTACATACGCGTCTGACCTATTCCGCTGGGGAACCGGTATTGAAGGCACGTTTCAGGTTAGTCCGCTTGTAGGCGTATTGGCGTTATTCATATTCTTCTTTTCTTTCACCTTCATAGGCGTAATCTTCTACGAAAAAAGACTTGAAGGAGGCAGCTGGCAGTGAAAGCCCTTCTCCATGTCATCGAATATGATTTTAGAAACTTCTTCCGGTACCGCTGGTTCATCATCGCACTGATCGCTATGAACCTAGCTGACCTATTCATCAGCGCCGTCGTCTTTACGCAGATGACAAGAGGCATAGTTGATTACTTCAGGTTCTTCGCTCCGGGACTCGCAGTCTTAGGATTATTCGCTTCGGCATTCATGATTGGCCGAGAAATCAACATGGAAGTCCGCCGTGAAATACATCATTACCTACTCAGCTTGCCAATGTCTCGAACCGAGTTAGCTATTGGACGCGTATTGGGAGGTGGGCTCCGCGGCATGCTTTACATGACTCCTCTGCTCTTAACCAATTTCATCCTGCTTGATCTTCCAACTTTACCTCAATTACTGCTGATACTGTTAGCTTTGCTTCTATTAGCCATCGGAATTTCAGGCGTCAGCATCTCAATTGCTGTATCAACCACAAGTTTCGAGAAGTTTGTGACAGCTCGAGGCGTTGTTTACTACTTGTTTTTCTTCTGCAGCTCAGTCTTCTACCCAATGGCGATCATCCAAACGCTTGAAACAAGAGGCTTGACACCGTTGGTCAGGTTTGCCCAAATCAACCCGCTAACAAATGGTTCAGACCTTATTCGTTCCTTCCTATTGGGCTCTCCCTCGTTCTCGCCTCTTATGCTACTGGATGTCGCTGTGTTCTCTGTGATTTTTGCCTTCTGCGCCACATTTGCGTACACCAAAATTCTGATGAGACACTAAAGGCATCTGAAAGCATGTCAACAATTAAATCTGAGAAACGCAATAACCGTCCTCTTCCCTCACCAGTCGACTAAGGCTGAGCATGCAATGACAGGAATCAAATCTATATTCGATCCCAAGAGCGTCGTATTGATCGGGTCGAGCAGAATAAGAGAAAAAGTGGGCATGACCTCGCCCGAGATGTTTGACAGCGTAATCTACAACTTAACCAAGTTTTTCACTGGAGAAACTCATATTGTAGACTTGGAAGGAAAAAAAGGCGTCAAAACTCTGGACAAAATGCCTCACACGCCTGAACTCGCTGTTGTCATACTTCCTCCCACAGACACGATCGAACAATTAGAAAATGCAGCCAGAAAAGGCGTCAAAACCTTTCTGCTACTGACCGGCGGCTTCAAGAACCGGCAACGTAAAAAACTGTCAGACCGTATTCGCCAACATGACATTCGCGTTTTAGGACCAAACACAATAATGGGCGTCATCAACACAGCCAACGGTTTGAACACCACTTTTGAACGCGACGTAATGCCGTCTAAAGGCGACATTTCGATTGCCTCCCAAAGCGGCGGTGTTGGTGCCTGCCTACTCGATTGGGCTTGCTATCATGGAGTTGGAGTGAGCAAATTCGCGTTCATGGGCGACAAAATCGACATTGACGATGTTGACTTGCTGCGCTACTTTGAGAAAGATCCGAACACAAGGGTCATATGTTTCTACATAGAAGGCATCGAAAATGGACGGGAATTCATCGACGTAGCCAGAGAAGTCGTGAAAACCAAGCCCATTCTAGCTTTAAAAGGTGGGGTGACAAGGGAAGCGGCGAAACGTGCAATGTCACATACGGCTTCTGTTGCAGGCTCAGATGTTGTTTTTGACGCGGCATTCAAAAAGGCTGGAATCATAAGAGTTGACGATATTGAGCAGCTTCTTGACTCAGCAGTGGCATTAACCAGGCAGCCTCCACTAAAAGGCGATAACATTGCCATCGTGAGCAACGTGGGTGGACCTGCCATTCTAGCTGCCGATGCCATCGTGAGAAACGGTTTGAAACTTGCCACTCTATCAGAGAAGACTCGGCTGAAGATCGAAAAGAAGTTTCCAGGAGTTGAAGCAGTTAACCCGGTGGATCTGATTGCGGACGCTCAAGCCTACAGATACTCTTTCGTCTTGGATGCTGTTTTAGCTGACCCAAACGTTGACGGCGTCATGGTCATAAACATGCTCAAGTCAACCTTCTTTGAGCCTGAAGACGCATTAGCCGTGTCCGCAACCGCTACTAAGTACGGCGAAAAGCCCGTGGTGGATGTGCCAGCTGGTGGCGAGGATTTTGCTCTCGTTCAACAAGTCTTGAGAGAAACCTCTGTTCCTGTTTATAATCTTCCAGAGAAAGCTGCGAAGGCTCTCAGAGTTCTAAGGCTATATGGCATGGTTAAAAAAAATGTAAGGGTTTAGACTGCCCCTCATGCCTGCTTTTTAGCGATTCCTAATGCGCCATCGACTATTCCAGGTATCAGACCCAAGAAGAAGCCGCCGACTGTTGGGATCATGATGCCTGCGATCAGTAGGATGGCGAATCCAATGGTAGTTCCTTTTGGGCACCGCAGGTGGTGGTTTTGTTGTCACGAGTTTTTCTGCATGCTCCGTGCGCGTTTTTTGACTTGAGATTAAAGCCTTTTGATGCCGGTGCGCTAAGCCACTGACGCCAGATTCGAGTGCAGGAACAGTAGGTGGCATCCGTGAAATTCTTGCCTTAATCTTTGAATCCCATGCAATTAGAATCACAAGAAAAACTGGTAAAAAGAATATGTGCCAGACGGCTGAACCTATGATCAGCGGACTTAGTGACCAATAAAAAATCGTGTTAGTGGATCCTGAGAGGGAATCGATTACGAGATAGAGGGCGAGTGCGATTGGCAAGCCCAGGAGTAAAGATCGGTTGCTGAGCCATGGGTCTTTGCTGTCTAACTCAGTAGTTTCAGGTAGAGAGTTCTTGAGAACAGGTACTCTTCTGCTTGCAGGAATTAGCGAAAGAACATAGACCAAGAGCGGAGCCAAGCCTATTCCGAAAAGGAGACCAGTGAAGAGTCTTACTTCGTTTGTGCTTGTTCTGAGACCTATCCATTGGGTGCCAGCATCAAACATCATGGGTGCCAGCATCATCAAGGTTATCCATAGATTAGGCGGACCAGACGAGTGCTTTCTGCGCATCGGCAACAGGAAATATCCAAGAAGAAAGCCCACATAGGCTCCTGTGTCTCTTGCGCACACGGGAAGGTAATAACCTCCTATCCAGAGCGTGCGGTCAGGAAGCTGATGGCAGACCAGACTGCCTATGAGATTGAGGAGAAAAAGGATCGGGTTGTCAGCCGTATACGCTGAACCCCCGGGTATCATTGGCTATGAGCCACAGTTTCTAGCTCGGGGGTGGAGGCGCGCTGGTTTTCTTTTCTTTTCTGACGACCAAGTATATGATGAGTCCAATAAGTCCAAGTATGAGCACGATGATAAGCCAAAGCGCACCACTCATTCCGCGGGATTCGGCGTCTCTGTACACCCAGATGCAAAGCAGTATGGCAATGATCAGCCAAATGATAGGCACAAGACACAGCAGACCGAGGCCGAAGAACACCCACTCAGCTTGTCCTGCTAGTATCGGTATCAATCTTTCCACCGTAGCGGCTTATTGTTTCGGATACCTTATAAAACTTGCACTTGTCGGAATGAAACTGAATACAATGTATGGTGGGTCGTCAATGGCTTCGAAATCAATCTTCTACCTAATGTCTCAGTATGCACTCGGCAGGATTGGCAGCTATTTTCGACTTTTTTGGCTTCAAGTTCGAAAGAATGCCGGGCTTCAATGCTTCTGCAGGTAGTCATACAGATCGCGAAGGTATTTTGAAACGCTGTCTATACGTTTGTTCATTTCTTCAACTTTAGTTTCGAGGCGAACAACTCGTTCGCGTAGTTCGATCATTTCATCTGATGTCACATAACGCACCTGATATTGTGATATGCTGAAAACACTATTTTATATTTGCTCAGACTCTTCCAGCTTAGCGGGTAGATACTCATCTACGATATACGTCAAGCCGTATCGGCTGAAAGCTTCTTGTTCAGCCTTCTTCTTGATCTTGAAGAATGTTTTGGTTTCCCTTTGCCACAGTGCGCCTTCGTAACGCGGGTCTTTTTGCAGTTCATAGAGGCGTTTGATGTCCACATCTGTTAATGGGTCAGTTGGTAGCTTGTAGTCGACTATGTCGGTTGCCCACACTCCGCTCCATTTGGCGTCTGGTGTCGTCAACTCTCGGAGATGAGCAGCGTTGGCTGAGCCTGAGATAATGACCATAGCAATGTGCATTCCCCAAGGGTCGCCATCAGTAAAAATATGGACTGGCAAGTCGAGTTCTTGGTCGAGTCTCTGTATCAAGTGACGTGTCGCCCTTGGCGCTTGGCCAGCTGTGAGCACAAGTATCGCGTTGAATTTTTTGTGCACCCGTTCCTCGACGAATCTGGTGAATAAACCGCCTTTTTCAATGGCTATGACTTTGTCAGCGCTTGTTTTGACAAACTCGGACGAGGTTAATGCCGGGCCTATCATGACTCCGTCTGGATGCGACGTCAGGTTGAGGCGTTTGCCCTCGTAGCCTGGCACGGTGTATTCGATCGTTAGGTCTCCGAATATGGCTGAGCGTTCTTCTGGAAATACGTTGAAGTCCTCTCGGGCGTATTTGGACACGGTTTCAAGGTCGGTGATGACGTTGTCTGATTCTGCTTGGTCTTTGAAGGTCATTTCGTAGGCTTGTGCGGAGTAGTAAACGTCTCGCAGAGTTGAGGTTTTTCTTTGTTTAGTCAGCTCGTCGGCGAAGTACGCTGCCCAAACAAGTTGGGTAAACGGGCGTATGTGGCGTATGTTTCGGCTACTTCGGCGCACAGCTTTGTCGCCCAGTACGTATTGGCGGAGCTTTGAATCGTAGTATATGTTCTCGATGCTGCGGCTGGGCATCTTTATCCATGGAAACGTGCCTTTCTCCATCTGCTCATATAATGTGCCGCCGAAATCTTTCAGGTTGGCTAAAACCTCTTTTTTTCGGCTAACAGCCGAATATCTAGTCCGTTTCTTCATAGATTCTCACACTCTTCAGCAATTTGCTTATATCTGGCGGATGCTTTTTCTTGGCTAATTCAGTTGAGAACTGCGCGATTTTCGGCAGGTATTTTGAGAAAGTGCTTAATCGCTTTCTCTCTCGTTCCACGTTTTCCTGCCGTGTCAAAAAGTGCTGCATGCCACGTGCAGCGTCTCGTATTGCGTTTAGGATTTCTTTTTTTACTTCAGGTCGGTCAGCGATGAATTCTTTGCCTACTGTTTTGTAAGGCACCTTGGTGCTGCACAAGTGAACGAGGATGGCGATGGGCAGGTCTGGCGACACTTTGTATCTGCGCCAGTTCATTGATTTGATGATTCTCCAGCTTACGTCGCTGGCTTCATCATATAGGAGTGGGATGCGGTTTGCGAATCTGTAAAGAACGAAGTCGTTCTTTTTCGGTGTGTTGCCGCCGTACGCAATGGCTGCTTCAACAATGAATGGGTGTCCTGAATAAGTGGCTGGAGGCCGCTGGCTAACAGCGATGAATTCAGGTTGTAATTCCTTGAGTATGCCAGTCTCCAACAGATCTGTGCCGAGTGGGGAAAGGCAGCTAGCATCTGGCGCCAAGAACCCGTCGAATCTTTTCAACATGTGAACCAAGCGTACAATTTCGTCTGGTTTGAGTTTGCGCGGGTCCTTTGTTTTGCCTATGCCTGCGAATTCAAGAAATCGATGGGCTGTTTTGTCGCCTACACGAAGGAAGTGGTATCGCATGAAGTCAACCATGTTGCGGCATGGTGTTATACGCATTAGGCGTTGTATGGTCTCCACGTCGACGCCATATGGATGCGGCTTGGTTTCTCTTGGCGGCGGTGGCATTTTTGTTGTTGCACGGGTGAATCTGTACAGCCGACCTTTTGGGTCGATGAACGTGATGTTGGCATACGGGTTAACCAAGGCAGTCTGTTTAAGATATTCGATTATGCGTGGCATAGCTTTGCTGTAATCGGCTTCAAGACTAAAGTCAACGACTGTGCCGCGCCAACCCTCTTTGTTGAAAAGGATTTTGCGGTCCAAGATAACTGGCCGGTTGCGTTGGATGTCTACCATAAGTTTGTAATAGTAGATCTTGGCGCCGCCTGTGCCCGAAGCAATAAACGCAGGTTTATGAGTGGTTATCTGCCCGTACAGCAACGCCATTGTTCCGCCTAAACCGAACGTGCCTCTTGCTTGCTTCAACCTGTATTTAGAGCCAAACAGGACTTGACCAAAAGCTGACGGTATATGCCTAGCTGGCACGCCTGAGCCGTTGTCTTCTATATGAAGCCTATACACACCCGTCTCGAAGGTCTCAGCTGCTTCCTCCTCTTCCTCGCCTTCGCCTTTTTTCTCGTTTTCGAGCGCGCTTACGAATTTTTCTTGGTCTTCGTACGAGAGCCGAACGTAAATGTCTGGTGGTACGCCAGCTGCATCTGCCGCGTCAAGTGAGTTTTCTATCAATTCACGTATCGAGCTGAAAATGGCACGAGCCGGATTAGTGAAGCCAGCGATATCTCTATTCCTGTAGAAGAAGTCGGCAGCTGATATCTCTTCAAACGTTGTTTCCGCCACACGTATCCGCTCGAACTGTCAAAGTTTAGGTGCGTCAGTTAATCCTCAAGAATATGCAGACAACCCTCTTTTTAACTTTTAACACAAAAAACGCTAAAAACTTGTTCCTAGGAGCAGCCGCCGCAGTTCTGTCTCGAAGAAGACATCGCCCACAGGCAACCTGCTTTGTAAACAGCATTGTGTTGGCTCCATTTGATGAGAGGATTTCTTTAGAGCTATTTTCACACGCTTTTATCATTTGCAGAAAACACTGTTATCCGCTGAAAGAACTTAAATCTGAGAAACGGGGCTTTCATAACCATTCCGACTTACCACTCTCTTCGGCTTCATCAGATTGAACAACAAGTGGGTGACTGACGATCAGGACGAAGTATATTAAGAAGGTTCTGCTTGAGTGCGTGCATTCGAGTCGCTTTGTGAATCTTTTCGTGACATCAGCCTGCACCTGCAAGTGCATAATGTGTGGCGTTTGGGGGCAAGGAGCCAACTATATATCTGATAAGACTTTTGATGACACGGTTGAAGTTCTTGAGGATCTGGGATTTTACAATTTTTCTCTCACTGGAGGAGAACCGCTCCTACATCCAAAATACTTTGATTATATGAAAAGCCTCGACAGAAAGGGACTCTACACAAATTCGCCGACGAATGGAACATTGCTGAACGAAAAGAATGTGTCAAAGTTGAGGGAGGCAAGCGTTGACTCGATTTTTGTTTCTGTTGACTCGTTAAAGGCTGAAACAGCTGGCTTCATAAGGCATCACCCAGACCAACTGCATAAGGCATTGAATGGGCTTAAGCTGCTAAAGAAATATCAGATTCCCAAGGCAGCCATCATCGTGCTTTCCAACTATAACATTGACAACTATGTTGATATGATTATTGAATTGGACGAGGAATATGATGCCCCGAGCATCCTTTGCTTCCCCGATTGGGGCGTTGGTCCCTTGGACAAAATACTGGAGAATCAGCCAAATCCGAATGACACGCTGATCCCTGTTTTTGACAGAAGCAGGCTGATTCGGCTTATAGATGAACTGCTTGACTTGAAGAAGCGTGGCTATCGTTTGTTCAATGCTACTGAATACTTGCTGGATGTTAGGCGAACTTACTTGGGTGAGCCTAGACGCATATCTTGCTATGGCGGCTATTATATCCTTAACGTGGACTGGAATGGTTACGTGACAGCGTGTTTTAACAAGAAGACTCCACTATGCCATATCACCCGTCTGACCCAAGATCGATTGGTCAAGAACCCTTGCTTCCGATGCTTAAATCAGTGTTTTGTTGAGTTGTCCTACGTAGCGGAGAACATGGCAAAAAAACGCTTTTGGACAGTTTTAGATGACTGGTCGACGATTTTTAGAGCGCTACATTAGCGATCTTCTGGTGGTTTTTCCCATAGTTCGAGCTTCTTTTTCTTTAAGTCTCGTCTTTTTCTGTGCAGGTAGCGGTAGACTGTGCTGTGCTGACTTCCTCGTAGCAGCATCTTAACGGCTTCTCTGGCTATTTCCATCTGATCCATGTTCGCTATGATCGCAACCGTGTGCCCATGAACTGAAACGTCTGCTTCTGTCAGCTCTTCAATTATTCGTCTTGTTTTGCCCTCTTGCCCAATGATTCTACCTTTGACTCGCTGCAGTTCAGACTGTGAAGTGCCAAACATTTCACGCAGGTCGATTACTTCCAACACTGCCTCTTCATCGTCAACTAGACGAAAGGCTCGGTCGGGTGAGAAGCCTCTTCCAACTGCGGTTATCACTTCTTGCGCTCGAAACAGCAACGATGGGTCTTCTGCTTCAGGAGCCAGCATAATTGTGACATCGCCTGTTTCACTATCTATTGTCAGTGATACTCTGAGTCGTTTCTCTAAGACTTGTTTAACCTTGCCCTCTGGACCAATCAACGCCCCTATACGGTCTTTGGGAATCCTCGTGAAAGTACTAGCCCTTGCCACTGCCTTTCACCTTCCTGTATGCTTCATCCAAAGAGAGCGTTTCGACGCCTAATCGTCCGAAGTATCGATTCAGGTTTTCTAAATCCCTTCGCAGTAGTTGATCAGCCATAGGATGCTCCAAGGGAACAGCCTGCGACACGTCAAATAACACAGGGTGGTTCTTCCAGAGCATGATGTTATATTCACTCAAGTCCCCGTGCACCAATCTCGCCTTCTGATACAGTTTCTTCACGTTATTCAGGATTTGACTATAGGTTCTTTGAGGGTTCTTGATCTCGGTTTCTCTCAGCAAAGGCGCACTTTCACCGTCAACTCCAACAAACTCCATGATCAACACGTTGTGGCTCACGTCGATCGGCTTGGGCACTGTTACACTAGCTTCGACAGCTTGCGTCAAGTTTCTGAACTCTTTCTGAGCCCAAGCATAAACTAACGAACGGGTGTCGCGTTTAACATGCTTGAAACGTGGATCGCCCTCGATGTAAGGTATCATGCCCCGCTTAAACTCCGCTGAGATCGTGAGGAATATTTTGATGGCTAGCGTTGTGCCCTCTTTGTCTTTGCCCCAGTAGAGTTTGGATTCTTTTCCTGCCTTGACTGCGCCGAAAATCTGGTCTATTGTGCCTTTGTTCAAGAAGTTATATATTGTCATTAGGGTTGAGCGGTCGAAGACCTCTTCAAGAGCTTCATATTCTTCGCTGCGCTTTTCCTTCATTAGCTGTTCGATTTCGTAGCGCTGTTCCTTTCGCCTAAGCTTCTTCTCCACGTGTTTTCGAAAAGACAAAAATGATCTCCTAAACGTTCAAGAAACCTAGAGCGTGAGGTAGCCCTTTCTTCTCAGCCAATCTGCCTGCCCCCTCGTGTAACGCCAGATAATGTCTCCGCGATTCTCCGACTGAAAATCCCAAGGAGAAACCAATACAATGTCGCCTTCACGAATCCATACACGTCGCTTAATCTTACCTCTGATCCGACACATGCGCTCATGTCCATCTTGACACTTAACCAAGATGCGATCGAAGCCCAACATCTTGACAGCTACGCCTAGAACATCATTTGCAACAGGCAACACCATGTTCTGAATATCAGTCTCGCTCACAACCTTCTTCTTGCCCAAATAGCCACCTCAACTCGAACAGCATGCCTATGCTACAACACAAACAACAACTCTACCTTAAATATCTTAATAGGCTCGAGCCTGAAGCAACAAACCTGAAACAGCCACTCCCCACAACTCGGCTACCCAATTGAGCATTAGGCAATACTTTGATTGTTGTATCCTTCAACCGATGCTGTTACTGAGCGTGAACGCCAATTCTGATACTGTATTACTTGCGTGTTCTATTCTGCAACTGGGTATTCAGTTCTTTTCTCTGCGTCTTTTCCCAGCGAAGGTAACGTTCGACTGCGGTTTTAGGGTCAGGGTTCTTGCCGCTCGCTTTTTCCTTTATCCACGCTGCAGTGCCAATCTTTCTCCGATATACAAGTTGTCCTGCCTTGTAGAAAACCCGCCAAGGTCCCAGCTCTGGACTATACTGTTTGAGGTAAAGACTGCAGGGCAACTCAGAACATTCGCCGCAATGCTCAACATTCTTCTCCTGAGTACATGCATAAGTTCGACACCTGCCCCACGAAGGCCTGCCGCGCGAGGGGATGCAACCCAAGCATTGCTTCTTGTAATATAGGCATTCGCCACAGTACAGACCGCAAGGGGCCGCGAGGTTGCTGTTTTCGATGTCTGCCACAGAAATCGCCTTGTAATGGGCTATTTCATTTTGTTTTTCGGTATTCTGATGGCGAAGCGACATCGAAGGTCTCCTTTGAGCGCAGTCTCAAGCAGGTCTACATGGACTGGTTCGCTGAATATCACGTCATAGGGCAGTTTTTCATAGCCGCCGCTGCAATAGCAAAACACAGATGAGATCTTGGGTTTTCCGTCGCGTATGGCTGTCCTTACCAAGGGGCAGTGACAAGCATAATACCTTTTCATGAGAGGGTCTTTCTCAGCCATGTATTGGTTTGGTGCAAACGGGATCTTCGTCACGTATATTCTGTCGCCATGTCTGACGCCATTCTGAATCTCTTGGTTTCCCTTGACAAACTCAAGAACTTCTGGAGTGATTTCCTGCTCATACCACAACTGCCCCTTTCTCATGTAGCTAGCTAATTCCCTTACGAATCTTCGATGCTCGTCCTTCAAGAACTCATCTATGCTCTCAGCTTTCTCGAATCGTTCCTTCTTCTCGGCGAAAGCCTCTTCTGGCACTTTGTGGTAGTTCCATGCAAGGATCTTTCTGTATGTTTCGCTGGGCAACTCAGCTTCCATTCCATCAACAATCATCTTGGTAAGCCTTGGGTAGCTTTCCTGAGGTGAACCCAGCGGCGGCAACTCAAACCCTTGATAAACTCTGCGGCGCACTTCTTCCCCTGCAATGCTTGCCAGTCTTTCGCCGATGTCGGGCAGCACGTTTCTGGCGCCTATAAGTGATACGAGGTATATGAAATGGTCGTTTTTCTTCGCAAGGCGGCAGTAACGGGCAACAGCAATCAGTCCGTCTATGGAATTTTTATCTTCTTTTGTGAGTGATGAGACGTAATCCTTAAGCTCGTCTAGATTCACGGACTCGAGCGAAACGTCCTTCTTTCTAAGGTACTCCTCAAGCTCTCTGACCGCATTCACCGAGATGTCAATGCTGTCGGCGGTCAAGCCACGCCCTTTAAGATGCTTTCGGAACTCGCTTTCTCTCAGCATTATCACACTCGTTGGCAGAATCGCACATCAAAGATACCTTTAAAGCTTCAGCTCTAATTGTACAGAGATCCTAAGGATTCCGACAAAAGCGCACCTTTTTTCTTATATTCTGACTATTTGTGCGTGCGGTATGTCCTTTATTTTCAGTATGGCTTCTGGATGAACTAGTCCTGCCTTGACCGCCTGTCTAACTATGCATTTGCCAACCATGTTTACGATGGTTGACTGCTTGACAAGCTCAATTGCCTCCTCCATCGTCACTTTCATTCCCTTGTAGAATTCTTCCCTGACTTCAAAGACGATTTTGCCATCTCGCAGCGTTTTGCCACAAATCTCACAGTCGCAAGTGGCTAAGACAGTTTGATTGCCCTGTTTGCGCACGTTCACGTACACATCAGTCAATACTGTTGCCATCTGCGACTGGTTTTCTATGTAAATCTATGCTCCAACATGACAATATAGCTTTTGGCTTCGAATGGCAAAATCACCAGCAACTTGGTCTCAGGCGAAACAGGAGTTGTCGCTGCGAACGCTGCCCCATGACAATGATTTTACGAATTCTCCGGCTAACTCACAATTTGTGACACAACTGATGCGTTTCACCCGTGACTGCAAAATGCGTTCTCTCCATATGCGTCGCCTTTTGTACCCTCCTAAGTCTCTCCACTCAATCAGACAAAAAATGACAGGAGGAGGTGAAGCATCATGGCAAGTTTAACACGAAACAGATGTAAAACAGCCCCAGAGGCTATGCAGAAGGAATTAGATTTCGCCAAGGCAGTTGTCCAAGCGCACAACTACCTTAGCAAAGTAATGTAGAACCGCGTAGCCTCCGCCTCTGTTTTTCTCACTCGCTGGTTCTATATGGTTCTGATGCTTGATTTTGCTCCGCACGCATCGCAGGTCAAAAACGAGAACCGCTTTTCCTTCCTGATTTTGGTGTCAGGCCTTTTACATACTGGGCAAATCACAAATTCCTGCGCATAGTGTTGAATCAGACTGTCCAGAGTGTCAGTTTTGAATTTTCCCTGAAAGATGGCGCGGGCACTGTCGATTGAACCAGCTGTTGCCATTTCTCGAGACAGGTAACGCAGCAAATGCAAGGGGTCGCGGTTCATCGCTTCAGCAATCTCCTTGTAGTTAACGACGTAAGTGCGCATGCCAATCGTGCCGCTTTTCACCTTGGGAATCTCAAATCGTTTGTGCTCGAAGACCTCATGTGGCAGCTGATCATGTGCTCTCTTGAGCAATTCTCTGTAATCGGTATTCATGTCGCATAATCACCTTCAAGTTTCCAAATGGGTATCAGTAGACCATCCTAAAGGCAACCGCCATCACTTAAATATTTTTAAACACGCCGCGGCTAGAACACAGGTAAGATAGGAAAGCCTAGCCGTATGTACGCTGACATATGGACGTGGGAAAAGTGCCGAAACAAACTTATCACATTACGAGGTAGACTGGGCTTCGAAGATAGGTCTGATTTACGCTTTCTCAAGTTATCACTATCTTTAGAAACTGGAGAATTACTTGACGAAATAAGAAATGAACCCTATCCAGAGGCCAAGCCCACCGTCTATTGCATACTCTCAGGGTACGCCGAAGCCAAGCCCACAATACACGCTCAAAGGCTGATTGCGTTTTCGCAGCTGCCAGGCGGCATGTCCTACAACGCCGCGTTCATTCGCCGAGCAGTAAAACCCATAGAACATGTCTTTGGAAATAATGCACAGCGCTTGTGGACGGCTGCCCGAATATTCAATACAGAGAGGCTGAGTCATAGCGACTGCTCGGTCAGGATTCTCGCTCTTCCCCTCGTGCCGATCATTATCATTCTGCATGAGGCAACGTCTGAGTTTGCCGCTTCAGCCAACATGCTTTTCGACTCAACCATCACCAGTTTTCTCACAACTGAACAAATCGCCATGCTTGGCCAACTTACGTCTATTCGACTTGCCCATGCCAATGAAGCGATAGCTTAAAACACGCCATACCAAGATTATAGCCTTCTATCCCTAGACGAGGGAACAAGCTTGCCCAAAGCTCACGTTCATCCATACATTCCAAACAGCGTGCCTGAAACAAAACAGGAAATGATGAACGAAATCGGCATAAAAACCATAGACGAACTCTACACTGATGTCCCCAAACAACTCCGTTTCACTCGAAAGTTGAACCTGCCCGAAGCAATGTCAGAACAAGAGGTCAGCCGTCACATTGAGGCTCTTCTGTGCAGAAACAAGAGCGCAAGAGAAACGCCTACCTTTTTAGGCGCAGGCTGCTGGCATCACTACGTGCCAGCTGTAGTCGACAGCATCGTACAACGAAGCGAGTTTCTGACCTCTTACACTCCTTATCAACCGGAGATTTCGCAGGGTATGCTGCAAGCCTTGTTCGAGTATCAGAGCATGATCTGCGAGTTAACAGGCATGGACGTGGCCAACTCGTCCATGTACGATTGGTCTTCCGCCCTCGGTGAAGCAATACGCATGGCAGTACGCCTCAACAACCGCACCCAAGTAGTCGTGCCGAGAATCATTCACGCAGACAGATACGCAACACTGCAAACCTACATCGAACCCCTCAAAATGCACATTGAGAAAGCGGACTACAACCGAGAAACCGGCTTGATCAATCTCGAAAGCCTGAAGGAACGAGTCTCAGAAAAAACCGCCGCAGTCTATATAGAAAACCCGTCTTACTTGGGCTTCATTGAATCTCAAGTGAAAGAAAGCGCAGAAATAGCTCACGACAAAGGAGCATTATTCATAGTAGGCGTCGACCCAACTTCACTTGGAGTTCTGAAAGCTCCAGGTGATTACGGCGCTGACATAGTTGTAGGCGAAGGTCAACCCTTAGGCAATCGCCTCAACTTTGGCGGACCGTTACTAGGGCTGTTTGCGTGCAGAGGCGAGATGGAACTGATCAGGCAGATGCCAGGCCGTGTCATCGGCATGACAACCACTTTGAAAGGGGACAAGATAGGCTTCTGCATGGCCTTGCAGACTCGCGAGCAACATATACGCCGCGAGCGTGCAACCTCGAACATTTGCACAAATGAAGCGTTATGTGCTGTGGCGTCAGCTGTCTACCTTGCCTTACTTGGACCGGAAGGATTGAAAGAGCTGGGCGAAAGCATCATAATACGTACTCAATATGCGATGCACAAGCTAAACCTGATTAAAGGCGTCAAAACGCCATTGTTCCAGTCACCGCACTTCAAAGAATTTACAGTTAATTTTGATAAAACTGGAAAGAAGGCTCAGAGCATTCACCGAACCTTGCTCAAGAAGTATGGGATTCACGGAGGCAAGAGCATCTCGAAGGAATTTCCAGAACTCGGTCAAACTGCGCTCTACTGTGTCACGGAAGCACACTCAAGGCATGACATCGATCAACTTATGCAAAGTTTGAGGGCTGCTTTGAAAGGTAAGAGGTGAAAACAATGTACAGACAAGCGCAATGGAATGAAAAGGTCATTTTCGAACTTGGAGGCAAGGGTCGAAGAGGCTACGCTCTGCCAAGCGTTGAAGATGATGTCCTCAAACTTGTAGGCAGCCCTGCAGACAAGCTACCCAAAGCGGTTGTGCGATCTCAACCACCCAGGCTACCTGCGCTTTCCGAGGCTGAGGTTGTTCGCCACTTCACTAGGCTTTCACAAATGAATTATGGCGTGGATATGGGCTTCTATCCCTTAGGCAGTTGCACTATGAAATATAATCCAAAAATAAACGAAGAGCTAGCAGGAGCCGTTGGCATAACTGAACTTCACCCAAACCAAGACGAAAGCACAGTTCAAGGCATATTGGAGATCATGTACACTCTGTCTCGTTGGCTCGCAGAGATAACAGGAACTCACGAAGTCTGTCTCCAACCTTCGGCTGGAGCACACGGCGAACTACTAGGCGCCCTGATTATGAGAGCGTACCACAAATTCAACGGGGACGCTGAGGAGCGAACAGAACTCATCGTGCCAGATTCGGCGCATGGCACGAATCCAGCAAGCGGAACAATGGCTGGTTTCAAGATCGTTGTTGTGCCCTCAAATCAGAACGGCACTCTTGACTTGAAGGCCTTGAAGGCGTCTGTTTCAGGTAACACGGCTGGTTTGATGTTGACTAACCCGAATACGCTTGGGCTTTTTGAGGAAGATATCGCTGAAATAGCTGATATTATTCACAAGGCAGGCGGGTTGCTCTATTATGATGGAGCCAACTTAAACGCAATAATGGGCAAAACAAGGCCAGGAGACATGGGCTACGACATAGTCCACATAAACATCCATAAGACGTTCAGCACGCCGCACGGTGGCGGCGGCCCAGGATCAGGTCCAATAGGCGTGAGCAAAGAGTTGGAGAAATTCCTTCCTGTACCTCAAGTCGCGTACGACAAGAAGAGAGACCGTTTCTACTTGGACTATGATAAGGCTGAGAGCATTGGCAAGATCCGAAGCTTCTACGGTAACGTTGCAGTGCTATTGAGAGCCTATGCTTACATACTAAGCATGGGCAGTGAAGGCTTGGAGGAAGCGGCTCAAATTTCAGTCTTAAACGCCAACTATCTAGTTAGGAAGCTGAGCGGAATCCGCGGCTTGGAACTGCCCTATGCAAAAGGTCGCCCAAGAAAACATGAGTGTGTCTTCAGCGTCAAGTCGATGCACAAGGATACTGGCGTTAGAGCTATGGACGTAGCTAAGAGGCTACTGGACTATGGATTGCATTCGCCGACAACGTATTTTCCCTTGATTGTAGATGAAGCCCTTATGATCGAGCCGACAGAATCAGTAGAAAAGGAGGAGTTGGATCGATTCGTTGAAGCTTTAAAGAAGATCTCCGAAGAAGCATACTCGAATCCCAATTTGGTGAAAAACGCGCCGTACAATGCATCTGTGACTCGCTTGGATGAAGCCAAAGCATCGCATCCTAAAACCATGGCTTTGAGCTGGCGCATGCATCAAAATCGCAATATTATTAAAGCCGCGTCTTCCTAACCTTAAGTTCAAACTGTAGTGATAGGCTTTGAACGAATTAGAAACCAAAGTCAAGAACGAAGTCGAAAAAATCATTGATCCAGAGACAGGCTTAACGTTTGGGCAAATGAGTCTTATCCAAAGTGTCAAAGAACAGGAGTCAGGCGTGGTGAAAATTGACTTTGTCCCGACGAGTCCATTCTGTCCAATTGCGTTCAAATTCGCATTAGATATTAAGGCAACAGCCAAGAAAGTAGTTGGCATCAAGAAGGCCTATGTCTACGTGCATGGACACACCATGGAAGAGAACATCAACCAAACGGTAAACAAGGCAGAATAGGTCTGACGGAAGGCAAGTTGACTGTCAAGGTAACTGCCCGGTTTTTTGCAACGCTGCGGGAAATAACGGGAAGAAAAGAGGAGCATGTTGAATTTTCCAAGGCTGTAACCGTAAACTCACTGCTAAGGCAGTTGTCAAAAAAATACGGGCAAGAGTTTGACGACTATATGTTTGACGAGCTAGGCGACGTGCGCGGTCACTTACAAATCCTAGTCAACGGTCAAAGCGTCACAACAATGCGCGGCTTGAAGACTCAACTCAAAGACGGCGATCAAGTTGCTATTCTGCCGCCTGTTGGCGGTGGTTAGTATCGACAGCATCTGAAATGCTTATTAGTCGAGGCTGAAATGACAAGATAGCTTCAAGTTTGTGGGTTGAAGGATTAGTTGAAGTGCCAGCAATGCGGCAGAGAAGAGGTTTTGCCATTTAAATGTGCATTCTGTAATGGGCTGTTCTGCGCTGAGCATCGCCTCCCTGAAAACCACAACTGCTCTGAAATATGGAGGGCGAAGACACCGAAGGAAGAGGCGTCGTCGTACGAGTTTAAAGTTACATATCAGCCTCGGCAACTCGCACGGAGATTCTTATTCAGCTCAACTGAGATCAGAGACCTGATGTTGAGCGCATTACTGGTTTCAGGTGTCGGTCTTTCATTTTTAGGTTTTCGTGTTGTGGCAAGTCCGCTGAACATTGTGGCAGTGTTGGTGGTTGTTTTCACGGGCTCATTTCTGATACATGAGATGGCTCACAAGTTTGTTGCTCAACGCTACGGCTTGTGGGCTGAGTTTCGCTTGACGCTCATAGGCGCTCTTCTAACGTTGATCTCGGTTGTCTCGCCGTTCAAGATCATTTCTCCCGGCGCTGTGATGATTGCCGGAGTTGCGGGCAAAGACACCGTTGGCAAGACCGCTGTTTCTGGGCCTATTACCAATTTGGTGATATGTGTGGGTTCTTTCGCGTTTACCTTCTTGATTCCTTTGCGCAATCCGCTTTTTGAAGTGGCCCTTTTCTGTGCGGCTTTTAACGCATTTATCGCTGTGTTGAACCTGGTTCCCTTTGGAATGTTTGATGGGTGGAAGGTTTTTCAATGGAGCAAACTCATCTGGGTGTTAGCCTTTCTTTCTTCAGCTGCCTTACTAGTTGAAATATTCTGGCTATATTCGGATTTTATTCAGTTCTAGAAAAGGCTCGACTCCTCAGGTCTGAGGTGTTACAGGAGTTCGATGCTTACGAAAACTTCTTCGGGTACGCGAATGCGCATGATTCGGCGCATGACTCGTTCTTCGGCGTCTATATCGATTAAACGCTTGTGTATGCGCATCTCCCATTTGTCCCATGTTTGTGTGCCTTCGCCGCAGGGTGTCTTCAAAACTGGCACGCGCAGGTGTTTGGTTGGCAAGGGCACGGGTCCGACGATTTTGACGCCTGTCTTATCGGCGATGGATTTCAGCTCCATGCACACCTCTTCCAGCTTCTTGAAGTCGGTGCTTGTTAAGCGAATCCGTGCTTTTCTTGCCATCGCCACGCTTCCTTTATTGAGGTTGCCCTAAATCCACAGCCTTACCTTTTAAATACTTTTCCTTGCTTTGCGCCTCCTGCCCAGAAACGCTGCTTTTCTTGGAGGTTTCTTGCTACAGCTGTAGAAAGGTTTATTAGATGGTATCGTTGTTGATATCGATATTGATATCGGAGGCGATATCTAGATTGTTTCCCTTCAGGCATTGGATGCGGCACATGGCAATGGTTCCTAAAGGCTTCCTACGCTATCAAGTTCTGAAGTTGTTAAATGAAAAGCCCATGTCAGGCTCCGAGTTAATGGGTGAAATTGAAAGGCAGACGGAGGGTCGTTGGCGACCCAGCCCAGGTTCGATTTATCCGTTGCTCTCTTGGTTGCAGGACAATGGCCACATCAAAGAAGCTGACGGTCAAGAGGCAGGAGTGAAGCGTTACGCGCTGACTGAATCAGGTAAAGCCCTACTTGCTGAGCATGACAAAAGACGCGAAGAAATGCGCAAGCGTTTCCCACATTTTGGTCCTAGTCTAGGTTTTATGGGTCCCATGTGGTTTGAGTTCTATCCGGAGAAGGCTAAGGAACTGCGGCGAGCCACCAAAGACTTGGCTATCGCGGTTTGGAAACTCCGCGACCAGTTGAGGCAAGAATATTCTGAAAAAGTAGTTGCAGAAGCGACGAAAGCTTTAGAGGAAGCGGCTAAGAAGATAGAGGAAATAACGAAGAAACCGTAAGCTGTTGCTGTGTTTCGACAGTAACAAAGGTTTAAGAAAGATTGGAGAAACCACAATGACGGGTGGAACGTGAATTGGCTGATGCTTTAGTAGTCAAGGGTCTGACAAAAGTCTTCAACAAGAGTCTGGTGGCTGTAGATCACGTTGACTTTAGTGTCAAGGAAGGGGAGATTTTCGGTTTTCTTGGTCCAAATGGCGCAGGCAAAACGACAACCATTAACATGCTAATAACCGTGTTAAGGCCGACTGAAGGAGGCGCAGTTGTCTGCGATCATGATATATTGAAGGATGCTAGCGGGGTCAGGGACTGCATAGGCGTTGTTCCGCAAGAGTACACTGCAGACGAGGACTTAACTGGGTTTGAAAACGTGATTCTCTGTGCTGATCTGTACGGTATCCCACGAGATGAATCTAAGAAACGTGCCGAAGAGCTTCTACAGCTCGTTGAACTAACCAAATTCAAGGACAAGCAGGTGGCAACTTATTCGGGAGGCATGCGGAGAAGGCTAGAGCTTGCTTGCGGTCTAATAAATAGGCCCCATGTATTCTTTTTGGATGAGCCAACGCTAGGTCTAGACGTTCAGACTCGAGCAGCCACATGGAACTACATTAGACTGCTTAAGAAGCAGTTTGGCATGACCATATTCATGACAACTCATTATCTGGAAGAAGCTGACATGCTCTGCGATCGCGTTGCCATCATTGACCGAGGGAAGATAATTGCTATCGGTGCGCCGAATGATCTGAAGGAATCGTTGGGTGGAGATATAATGACGCTCTCCATTCAGGACGGCGAAGCCGATGTCTCCGACGTTATCAGGAAGGTTCCAAAGGTTAAAGAGGTAAAAAAGCAGGATGGCACGTACAGGATCAAAGTTGTAGACGGAGAAGAAACTGCTCCAACCATAATAGATACGGTAAGAGCAGAGGGTCATAGGGTTACAAGGCTTTCTTTGACCAAGCCAACTTTGGACGAAGTTTACCTCGAATACACGGGCAGATCGATACGAGAAGAAGAGGAGTCAAAAGAGGGTTTTGCGGCTCAGAGAATGGCTATGCGTAAAGCCAGAGGACAACGCTCCATGGGGTTTGGTCACTGATGAACAAGACCAAAAGTAATTCAAGGAGCCCGTTGCATGGTCTCTGGGCGCTCACAAACCGAGATCTGAAGAAATGGTACAAGAACCCCATAATTCTCCTGCTGGGCATCATTCAACCCATAATATGGATGAGTCTCCTTGGCAAAGCCATGAACCTAGGCGATATGTTCACAAGTTTCTCTCCTCAACTACCACCAACCATTCCTCAAGAACAAATCAGACAGGTAATGTCCGAACTTTCAAAGCAGGCGATGACTCAGATTTTCGGAACCGCAGACTACTTCTCGTACATGGCAGTGGGCATGATGTCTTTCGTAGTGATGTTTACAGCAATGTTCAGTGGCATGTCAATGGTTTTTGACAGACGCTTAGGCTTCTTGAACAAGGTTCTCAGCACTCCTGTTGCGCGTGGCTCGATTCTTATGGCGAAGATTTTCTCAGCTGTGATTAGGGCTCTTGTCCAAGCGACTATAGTTCTTGGAATCGCTTACGTGTTAGGGTTGTCGGTAAGTACAGACTTTACTGTGCTCAACTTGTTGGGAGTCTATGCAGCTCTGTTCCTAATCAGCATGGGGTTGTCCTCAATCTTCATCCTAATAGCAATACGCTCAACAAGACAGGAAACTCAAATGGCCGTAGTGAACTTGTTGAACCTGCCTCTTATGTTTGCCAGTAATGCACTGTTTCCTGCATCGCTGATGCCCGAATGGCTGCAGACGATAACCAAAATAAACCCTGTGACATACGCAACGGACGCGACGAGACAGCTAATACTTTATACAATAGATATGCATCAACTGGCAATTGACTTCTTGTTCTTGAGTGCGTTCGCTGTTATCTTTTCAACCATAGGCATAGTGCTCTCTTGGAGATACCTCACCAAGTAAAATAGGAGCTATTGGAAAGGTTCGGTTGACTTTATGACAGAAATCGTTGAAGCTGTAAACTTGAAGAAAACCTACCTGCTCGGAAAGGTGCCAGTTGAAGCCCTGCGCGGCGTCAATCTAAGGGTTGAAAGTGGCGATTTCCTTGCGGTTTTGGGACCTTCTGGAAGCGGAAAATCAACGCTCCTGAACCTTATCGGCGCTTT
>Ga0315306_10000214_pt1 | contig 28683 bp, 20 predicted proteins | sample TDP1_MG_FD_203803 | JGI IMG/M metagenome (GOLD analysis project Ga0315306, IMG submission 203803) | Freshwater sediment microbial communities from Lake Towuti, South Sulawesi, Indonesia - TDP1 | ecosystem: Environmental > Aquatic > Freshwater > Lake > Sediment | place: Indonesia: South Sulawesi... | reverse complement strand
GATCCGGATGGCGGTCATAATGGCATCTTACTTGAGAGATCTTCATACAACACACTTAGGGGCAATATCATGACCACCCATAGGGATTACCACTTTGAAGTCAGAGGGGATAGACTTGTAGATTTCATAAATGACATCGACACTTCTAATACGGTTGACAGGGATCCAATTGTCTATTGGACTAGTAAACGAAATGGGACGGTTCCAATCGATGCTGGGTATGTTGCGCTCATAAACTGCACAAACATAGTTGTAAAGAACCTAAGTATCAAGGGCAATAAACAAGGGCTGCTGTTGGTCAAGACAGAAAACGCGACAATTGTAGAAAACACACTAGTACAGAACGATGTTGGCGTAGAATCATTGAATTCCTCAGACAACACTTTCTATGAGAACGAGATAGTGGCAAACAATATAGCCATGAATCTGTCCAACTCTTTAAACAACCATTTTTACGGAAACGATATAGTGGCAAATGGCGGGATTTTCTTGAATTCTTCAAACAATAATAGTTTTCTCGATAACCGTATAAGGGCAAGTTATGTAGGCTTTTTGCTTGCTTGGTCTTCAAAGAACAACATATGTAAAAACAATATAGTAGAAAACACATTTTGTGGCATCTGGGTTCATAGTTCAAACAATAACATAATATGTGAAAACGAAATAAAAAGAAATAATTTAGGTGTTATTCTTGAATCATCATCAAACACCAACGTCATATATAGAAACAACATTACAGATAACACCGCGGGCGGGATTGCACTGTCTAATTCAAACCACACCAGAATATTAGGAAACAATTTTGTGAACAATAGGGCTGCCATCGGATTCGCCGACTCCTCAAACAACTCGGTTTGGCACAACAATTTTTTCGGGAAACTCGCAGATCTGGTTGGCTCTCGTAACTCTGTTATTGCTTGGAACAATAGTGCTGAGGGCAATTACTGGAACGACTACAAGGAAAGATACCCAAATGCTACAGAGGTAGATGATTCCGGTATATGGGGCACACCATACATTATTGATGAAATCAATCGAGACAACCATCCTCTTATTGAACCTTGGAGTCTTACCAGAATATTTAGTATCACTTTTGAGGCAGAAATCTACAAAGTTGTCACATTAAGCAACTCAACAATAGTAGATCTCACTTTCAATCAAACAGACAAGACAATAAGGTTTAAAACAACGGGTCCAGACGGCACAATGGGATCATGCAACGTCACAATCCCTAAGGAATTACTTGATACCCTTCTAGATGATCAGTGGGCAGTCACAGTCAACAGTGAAATAGTGGCTCCAAGCATCACAAACAACGTAACCCACACATTCATCTACTTCACATTCACTCATAGCACCAAAACGATCAACATCATAGGAACTAACCCTATTGACAAAACCCCACCCGTCGCAAACATCGGACAAGATCAAACAGTTTACGAAGGTACAGAGGTAACATTTAATGGTTCTGCTTCAACAGATAACGTCGCTATCAAAAGCTATGTATGGTCATTCATGGATAAAACTCCTCAAACGCTTTCAGGAGTCAATCCAACATACAGGTTCACAACACCTGGAACTTATGTTATAACGTTAAATGTTACGGATCTAAGAGGCAACTGGAATGCTACCACGATGACGATCACGGTTCTAGCCGTGCCAATATGGTCTCACTGGTGGTTCTGGCTGATAATTGCCTCATCGGCAAGTGCAATCATATCAGTCCCGTTCAGCCTCAAATATTATCGAAACTATAAAAAACAAAAAAGAATCATCCTAGAATATGAAAGTGAGCTAGAAGCGTTGTCCCTTGCACACCCAGACCGTGCACGTGCCAGATTCATAAAAGATAATATCGACCGAAAAGAGAAGATTGAAAAATTCCAAAGCCTATATGGGATTAAGATTCGACCTGCAAATGCCTTTGAGGATGCTATGCGAAAACTAGGCGTTCCTGTACCTACAGAAAAAAGGTGAACACACAGTCATGAAAACTTTGACTTTTACTATTTCGAAAGGCGGAGTAGGCAAATCCCTCCTAACAGCAAATGTAAGTGCCGCCTTAGCTGAGAGAGGAAAGAAAGTGATCTTGGTTGAAGGAGACCCAAACCATCCTCTACAATTAATTCTCAATGTTGATCTGACCTCCAAGGATACATTGTTCGACGAAGTTTTAAAGAAAGATTTGAAGATTGAAAAAGCGGTGCACCCTACGAACATTAATAATCTGTTCCTTATCCCATCAGGTGTATCGCTTCAAGACTATTTTAATATTGACCCAATAAGATTTGCACAGAAAATAACAAGCGTGGACACAGACTTTCTATTTGTAGATGTTCCCTTTCCACTAGGAAATGCCGCATTCTTATCACTTGGAATATGTGAATACTTCATTCCTATATTAACTGAGGACGAGTTTGCCTTATGTGTTGAATCCACGCTGGACACAATTCGCGTAGGAAAATACTACCTAAAATGCATTCCAATAGGATTCATTCTAAATAGGATAAAATCCAAAGACAGATTCACCCAAAAATTTGTTAACGACCTTGAAGATCTCCTAGGAATTCCATGCATAACACGAATAGAAGAAGATCCAAACGTCTCAAAATCCTATGGTGGTGCAGGATCTGAAAATGCTTTTTTGGCGTATGGAAAATTTCAAGGAACTGATTTTGCTAAAAACATAGATAAAGTTACAGACTCGCTTCTCGGCGAACTTCCAAGACCTGAAAAAGAAGATGTGGTCAAATTCATTCAAGAAATAGTCAAGATGTCAAAGAGAAAACCCACATTGAGCTAACTGGGTGCATGCATCTAGGTCCCCAAGAAAAGCAAAACAATATTAGAAAGAAGTTCTGTGCTTGACGCGGATAAAGACACGTTCTCTCATTTCTGGTTCCAACTTTGCCGCTCCTTCCATTTTTCTTAAATGGATTTTGCCTTTGTTTGACAGTTTAAATCTGACACCGACAGTCTTGGGGCCCCATATTTCCATTAAGAGACCTTTCTTAACTAGTCGCCTTATTATTTGCTTGGAAACGCCGAAGCGACTGTGAAGGTCTAGAAAAGTTAAAGGTTCCTTCAACAGAGCTTGAAACAAGTGAATTCTTTCTGCATGTGAAAGATACCCAGTTGCCTTTTGAGATGGTGTTGTCCTATGTTCTAGTAACTGATTGACCGTTCTGCTTCTAACCAGTTTGCCTTTAGCTGAGGGCACATCAAAGCTTGATACAAGAGGCATACTTGTCCTAAAGCGATGTACAGTAGTGTGTGAATTCGATGACTTTTCGAAAGAAAAACCTGACAATTTGACATGGAGCGCTCTTTTTCCAAGCGATCTAGGAGCCCGCGACAAAAATTTTGTAGAAAAAACGTTTCTTTTCGACTTTGAAATTGAATTGTTTGCTTCTACTCTAAATTTCGCCGAAATGTTAGCGAGCATTGGGCTCTTCCGAAAAACGTAGACGAACCCACTGAATCTTTTTGGTTCACCGTCGGATTTTTTCAAAGTTTGCAAAACAGGCTTTTCGCTGACCAGAACCAGACCAGATTTGATGGCTTCTCGAAGATGAAAATTCGCAAGTTTTTTCGGGATTCCATAATGTTCTGCTACTTCATCTGCGAAACGGGGTTTCGACAAGAATTTTAAAAGGTTGAGGTGGTCAAGTTTGGACATTGAAGACCATATAATTATATGATATAGAAGATATAAATTTAGCTTTAATACAATAAAATACTCGAGAAAATCCGAGATTATTCCTAAAATCTTGTAGGAAGGATAGTATGGCTACAATAATCCCTTCTAAAACAGACTTGATGTATGAGATTCTTTATAACTCGGATTTTGTACCATTACCGTCCCCGAAAGTGAACGTAAAGACCACAGTGGTTGACGGCGAACCCTCGTATCTCATGAAGAATCACGCTACTGGGATATACTACGATCTTGATGAATTAACTAACTGCATCTGGAGTCTTACCGATGGGAAAAGAACTGTCGCACAAATCGTGAAAGAGGTACAACATCAGAAGCCACGTGTCCGAGAGAGGACCGTTCTCGAAATACTGTTGTTTTTCGCAGAGTCTAATCTGTTGGTGGCAAGTCTAGAACTGACACAAAAAAAGAAAAGATTCAAGGTAGCCTCAGCCTTTGAAATAGATTTTTGTATAATAGAACGCAGTAAGGATTTTCTCCAATCTATTCACTCCAAAATACAGCTAATTTTTAAAAGATATCTGCTCTGGGCAGCTATCGTCTTCATATCAATTGGTGTTTTACTTTTCGCGGGCGAATTCGTTTCAATTTTCGGCAAAAAAGCATACTTTGAGATTATGGGGTCTTCTGTAGTCGGTTTCTTTTTCTACTATTTTGTAGCAATGGCTCCGGTCATTGCGATTCATGAAATCGCCCATGGGTTAGCTCTTGTTCATTATGGTGGTCAGCCTGGAGAGATGGGAACAGGGCTTTTCTATTTTGGTCCCATGTTTTACACCGAGACTACTGACGCGTGGGGGTTAAGTAAGCGTGATAGGATTATGGTTTATTTGGCTGGTAACATTACCACACTCTTGATTGGGGCTGCTCTTGTTGTTACCTGTCTCATTGTGAGGATTCCTGAATCTGCTTCTCACATCATAACAATGATAGCCTTCTATTGTTTCAACATGTCTTTGTTCAACTTTGCTCCGCCCTTTGAAACTGATGGGTACTACATACTGTCGGACATAGTAAATATGCCCAACTTGCGCCGTGACTCCTATAGTTATCTAGGCTCAATTATTAGACAAGCCTTAGGAATGCAAGTGAAGGCAAAAATTCCAAGTCTAACCAGTCGAAAGAAAGGGATTCTTCTTGGGTACGCGGTTCTATCAGTAACTTGGATATTATATATCATATTTCAGACATCACTGTTTCTCGTGTATATGAGTCAGGACGTAATAGTTGTACTCACAAACATTGTTCAAGCTATCTTGTCATCTCAAATGTTACCCACGTCAGTCGTGATAATAGCCGTAGCGTCTACGCTTTACTTTGGAATGCAAGTTGTAGGATATGGTTTCGTTTTCTATGCAGCAGTCAAAAAGGCTACAGCAAAACCCCTTCGGATCGAAGCCATACACGATAGGGATCTCGCAGTTTTCACATACCTTCCGCCCCATGTTCCAGAATCGCTTTCCAAAACTTTAAGGGCGAAAATGGAAAGTGTTGCGAAAAAGTTTGCGTCGAACTTTGAAACAAGGCAAATCGGACGTTCATGTATAACTATTCTCAGAATGGGCGGAGCTAGCTTGGCTCTGGTTCAGATCAAGGAACACCTTAACCGGATAGAGAACGAGTTTAGGTCAGCTTATCAGAACTTTACCACTCGTCACAAAGAGACTCTTCAAAAGTCAACTGGGATTTATGCCCCTCAAAAGATTAAACTGACAACTATGATTAAACAGATTGCAGACGAGCCGGTCGAAGCAGGCGGTTCTAGAGCACGTTCCATCGTCAAACTTTGTAAGGAGAAACAAAATGAGACCTTTTTGTATCTTCTCAACTCAGCATTCGGTACGGTATGGACAGTAGAAGTGCAACCAGCGTTGGAATATGACATTGAGAGAGAATTGGTACCCGCTTTGCTTCTCGAAGATTTGACACTGACAGACCTCTACAACGATACCGAGAACTTCAAGAAAAGCGTCATTTATGGCTTTGATTCGCTTGAAAAGTTAGCAATAGAAATCGATGTGGGAGTAAGGGAAAGTCTCGCTCACCCAGATGAATATCAATTGGTAACAGTTCTTGAACCAGTAAAAAGCCGAATTGTTTTTGTAGGAAGAACAGAGCAGATAGAGAAAAGCATACACCTTTTTGCACCCCTTTTCGTTGGTCAAACATGGTCTGGCTACCTAGACCATTTATTAAGCGAAACATGCTTTTCACTTTCCACTTTGAACAGAACCCGTCTGCCAAGTGCTAGAGAAATAAGAGAAATGAGCATTGGAGAACTAGCCGTCTTAGTAAAAGATCTTTCAGTGTTCACGGAAAGCCAGAAGATAATCGACAAATGTGCAGAAGATTCTGAAAAACATCTCATGAAGACAAATCAAAGTCTTCAACAGCTGAAAACTGCTTTCAAGTTTTCAAAGGATTTCAAGATTGGGTTGCTAGATGCAATCTTTAACGTAAATGTTGAAAACCTTGAGAAACTGCCAAGCAGAATTAAGGAATTCCAGAAAGAGTGGAAAACACTTTGCAAACGGATCCAAAAGATCCAAGAGCACGTTAAGAAACTATATGATGAAAGAAAACCTTTGATTGCAAAGAAAAGACGCAAGATGCTCAGAATCTATCCTTTTGTTATTGTATTATCCATTGCATTTTTGATTCTTGGTTTTCAACCTTTTCCAGTGTCTTGGTGGATAACATTTCTGTCTGCTGCTCTGGCTTCGCAAGTGTTTTATTGGTTTGCCTTTTATCGTGTGTGGAGGTCGCTTCATAAGGCTGCAAAGTATCCGAGCCAAGCTTTCAGCAGAATCCAGATTTTCATTTTAGCCTTAACAGAAGCGATTTATGGATATATAGCCACAGAAGACGTCTTAACTCCACTATAAAGATCAAAATAAAAATAGAGAATATTTTTCGGCAGGACTAAACTCACTACGTATCTTGTAGTTATGTTACTGCTTTTGTAGGTGCTTTTGCTGGGGCCTTGGCAGGTGCTCGTGCTGGGGCCCTAGCGGGCGCCTTCGCAGGTGCTCGTGCTGGAGCCCGCGCTGGTGCCTTGGCTGGAGTGCGTGCAGGCGCCCGAGCGGGAGCTTTTGCAGGTGCTTTTGCTGGGGCCTTGGCAGGTGCTCGTGCTGGGGCCCTAGCGGGCGCCTTCGCAGGAGCTCGTGCTGGAGCCTTGAGCTTCGGAAAGATCTTGGCTTTCTCCTTCAGTTTTATTGGTTTTTCAACTTCAGTCTTTTGTTCTTCCATTTTTTCCACCTCCTTCCTCAATCAAATTGATTTCATATGTAATTCATAACTTAAATTTAAAACATTGCACGAAATACATGACAAGGCGTAATAGTAAGCTTTTTCTTACCAGAACCGCTAAGTAATACCATAATATAGAAGTGATGAAATCAAAATGAAGCCTAAAATAAAAACGGAGATCGAACCGAGTGTAGAAGCGATTTTCAGAGGGCAGTCAAGAATGACAGCGCGTGGTCAGATCACAGTGCCTACCGAAGTAAGAAGAAAATTTGGGTTAAAGCCCGGTGACACATTGTGTTTTCTTGAGGTGAACGGTTCAATAGTCCTCAAACTTGGGCCACTTGTGTTGATTGAGTAAATTGAGTATAAATCAATGATTTAGTAGACGAATGAACCTTTGGCGAAGCGTACGTTTTAATTGGGTACTCCGCACAACAAACTAACCGTGACTTGCAATGTCAACTGAAGGTGTGCCAAATCGAACAAAAAAAGATATCATGAAAATCACTTTCAACTAATTTATTAGACAATGCTCTTCTTTTCGCATTTGCATGCATGCATTCAATTACAGATGTTATGGTTAAGAGTCTTGTGAAGAGATTTTTTAGAAGCAGGTTCTGTTTAGACTGTCCAAAAATACGTCTAAGTAACTTGCATTTCTATCGTAGAAAATTCTTGCATGCATATGCACGCGAGCTGGGAATGTAAACCTACTTATACCCAAAAACATAGATAATATTTGGTGGTTGCATGTCTGCAATGAGAATTGAAAAAATTCAATATGGAACTGTGATAGACCATATAACTGCAGGGAAGGGAACAAAGGTAATCGAGGCTCTAGATTTACCCCGAAGTGATAAGACAGTTTCCATGTTGATGAACGTTCAGAGCAAGAAATTGGGAAAAAAAGATGTTGTAAAAATAGAGGGGGTTCATTTAGATCCCAAAGAAATCGCACCGAAAATCTCACCACTTGCACCTAAAGCGACAGTCAACCTAATAAAAAACTCTAAGGTCTTAAACAAAGTGCGACTAGAATCTTTAAAATCCAAGAAATCCTAACATCCAATTTTCCCGTATGAAAGATGCATTCTCTCTCGTTTACTAACGAGCAAACTGTTAAACCCTTTTTTCTCTTCTTTTCATAATCTCAATAACCCAGAATCAGATAATCTTGTTGCGCGCGCATGTGAAGAAAAGATATACAAGAGAGGGTATTCTCTATTTTTAAATGAAGCGAATGAAATTGAGTGTTGGAGTCTGGGTTCTGATTCCAGTTCCTTTGCCTTGGCGATACTTGGTTTGCCCAAGGTGTAGGAGGCGAGTCTCCTCGGTTTCTAATTACTGTAACTTTTGCGGGACCTTGTTACGTCCCGAACTTGTGTTGAAAATCTGCCCAAACTGCAAAAGCAGGATGCCTGTCTCAGCGCGTTTCTGCCATGAATGCGGACAAAAACAATAACAACAACCGTATAGTTCTCTGCACACTTCCTTCTTTTTCCATTCTTTTAATGATATTCCCAAGTTAATGTGTTTTTTGATTTACTCTTCTTTCGATTTGAGCCTAAGATAGTTTGGGTTCTTTTTCTTCTTCATCTATGAGTGTTGTTTTTCATGTTGGTTGATGGTTATTCATGTTTGTGGAGGTTTTTGTGGTTATCAAGAGATGTTTTAGAAATATTAGATGCCGCGCATGCGCAAGAGTTTTATTGAAGGGTAGACATCAATTGATTTGAGGATCTCGTTCAAGGCTTTCGTTGAAAGGGTCGATTGATTTGTTCCCTTTCAATAGAGATAAAAAAGGGCGGAAGGAGGAAAAATTGGAGATATGAAGGGGAAAGCTGCCGCAGGGATAACGTTAGTGTTATTTTTGATGGTTGTTTTAATATTCGTATTTAATTCTTACCCGGTGACTGCAACGACTGGAACAGTTTGTATTAGGGCTGAAGGTACGGTTGATCCTCCTTCAGCACCGATTCAATGGGTATTTATTGGAGGTTTTGGCTTGTGAGTAATGAAGTTTTAGTTGCGAGTGAATTCATCTCAACTGTGTTTGCGCTAATTCTTGTCTATTTTTTTCTTAAAGCATATAGGTTGACGCGCTCTATTTCTTTGGTAGGGCTCCCAGTTGGTTTCTCATTCTTGGCGTCTTCTTATATCTTCCTTGGAGTGTCCCTCTTGTATGAAAATGATGTGGCGGTTTCAGAGGTATTTCTTTGGTTCCGATTGATCACACAAAGCTTTGGGTTTGCCTTTGTTGTTTTTACCTATTATTTTTCTTCGAAAACTGAGAAAACAGCGAAATATTTTTTGTCAATTATTTCACTCGCTTCAGTCATTTCTATTCTCTTGGTTTTTGGAGCTTTGATGGTTTCCCCCCCTTTTATGGAGGTTCCACGTGTTGATGTTGCTGACGAATGCTTTAGGATATTGAATCTTGTCTTTTTAGGATATGTCATTTATTATCTTGTCAAACATTTAGAGTCGCTACGAGGAGCAATTTCTGGTTTTATATGGGCGCCTTTGGCATTTTCTCTTCTGTGGCTTGCTCAGTATTCTTTGCTGATTTGGGGAATTGATGGCAGTCAAACCGCATTCGTCTTTGCTCATGTGGCTAGATTAGTTTCTCTGACTCTTTTCATCCGTGTTTATTACTCATCTGGGAGAGCTGGCATTGAAGGTAGAGAAACGTAGTAGGTTTCGAATTTACTTTGATGTGCTTCAGCTTTTGTGTGAGGAAATACGTGAGAGTGATAAGCCTAGTCCCACAAGGATTGCCCATAAAGCTAATTTGCCTTATGATAGATTTCGAAATTACTTAGACTACCTTATTCGACTTGGCATGATTTCTCGTGAGGGAGAGAAACTTGTTGTGACTCAAAAGGGTTTGGAATATATTCAGGAGTTTGAGAGAATAACTGATTTTCTTAGCCGCATGGGACTTTTGCAATGAATGTTTTTGGAGTGTATAATTGCTTATGGTGTGGCTTGGTCACTTTTTGTTGAAGACATAAACGCTTATACTTTTTGGGTACCAGTTGTTAAAAGAGTCGTATGCTCTCACTGTGATTGTATGCAACCCGTCCTTGACACTCTTGCTGTTCCAGGTATAAACATAGGGCGCAGTGTAAACGCTGGTTTTTAACAGGCCATCAATGTAGAAATCTACTTTGCTTATTCCAGAACTATCCGTCGCTAACACCGATACGCTCACGAAACCCTTAACTTTCGCGCCGTCCTGCGGAGAGTTGATGCTAGTGGTGGGCGGAGTGGTATCGACTGTGTTGCACACATTGACTGTTACGGGGGTCGACTCTCCGACAATGCTCGACGTGTCGTAAGCCTTGGCTACTAGTATGTGAGGCCCATTTGAGTCGCTGAGAGTATTCCAGTAGAATCGCCAAGGCGACGTGACATCTGTGGCTAATAGGGTTCCATCTTTGTATAGTTCAACTTTCGAGACCGCGACGTTGTCGTTTGCGTCCACGCTGACCGTGATGCCGTCAGAAACTGTTGACCCATTTGATGGAGAAGTTATCGTCACTGTAGGAGGAGTAGTATCCTTAGGCGGTGTGACGCCATTAGCCACCCTCAACGCCCCCGAAGCATTAATCCTACCCCAACCATAGTAAATGTCATAGCCCGACGCGCCGAGGTCAACTGCCGTGGACTCGAGAATCTGTTCCACTTGCTGGGGAGTCAAAGAAGGGTTAGCTGAGAAAATCAAACCTATTAAACCAGCTGTGAGAGGCGCTGAAAAAGAGGTCCCGCCAACATTGCCATATCCCCCGCCATTAATTGTAGTGTAGATGGCTGAACACGGCGCAGATAAATCGATATAAGGACCATAACTCCCCCAACTTTTGTCATCGCTAGTTGTTCCACTAACCGAGATAATGTACGGGTTATCGGTGTAATCCTCGCATTTTCCCGTGTTTCCACCAGCCGACACAACTAGTCCACCCTTATCCACGAAGTATTTAGCAGCGCTTGTAAGGGCTGTTCCGTTAAATATGCGGAAGCTTACAGTCGCTGTCTTGGCGCCTCTATCTGCCGCGTATACAAGACCCTTAGCTAAGAGTGAATACGATGTATAACCGTTCGTGTCAGTGACTCTTACTGGCAGTATCGAACTTTGCCAAGCTATTGCGGCAACTCCTATTGTATTATTTGTTATTGCTGCTGCCACACCTGCAACTGCTGTACCATGACCACTGACATCTGCAGTATTATCGTTATTGTCGTAAAAGTTCCACCCTGGAATTATCCGAGCAGACAGATCAGGATGATTATGGTCAATTCCAGAGTCTAAAATGGCAATTATAACGTTTGGGTTACCTACAGAAGTATCCCAAGCATTAGGAGCCTGTATTTTACTTAGGTGCCATTGAAATGAATAATAAGAGTCGTTCGGGATTGACTCAAGGGGAATCAGAAGATTTTCCTCTACAAAATCAATCACGGGATTACATGACAACGCAGATTTAACGTAGAGCAGAGCGTTTTCAGGAATTGAAACCACAAGAACCTTGATTTGAGGAATTTCGTCGATAATTTCAAGCCCAAGTGACGCCAAGATTTTTCCTTTAGAGCCTTCGTTTGCTCCGGGCTTAAACCTCAATAATAATTCACTTCTAGATGTTCCAAAGGCAGGTCTTGCGAGAAGTGATGCGAAAATCATTGTGAGGATTGGGATGAGTAAAAGTGCGGTCTGGATGCAGTTGTGTTTTGTCATATGTTTTACTTTATATTGTTTATTACGAATCATGATGCTCACTCAAGATATATAGTGTCTATTACGACTTAATAAACATTGCAGTACATTTGTTCAACATAAATACAGTTAGGACGCGCATAAAACGTAAAGGTATTATACATTGCTCCGAGGGAATAAAGGTTTGTTCGTCTAGGTTTTCATTGCCAAAGGAGGAGAAAGGAGATTCTCCAAAAAGTATAGTTTTGCTCCGCCTAGACGACTTATTTTTCGGTTGACTCTATAGAAAGGTTTTACTCACTTGTCGTCCATTCTGCTTATATTCTGATTGAATCATTAATTTACTTGCTATTATAACATATGAAAGAAAGGAGAAGGAAAAATTGAAGAAAATACTACTGATGCTACTACTTGTAATGCTGACATTGTCTACAATATTCATAGCTATACCCATAACAAGATGCGAAGGAGACGACCCAATACACATATACTATGCTGGAAGCAAGATTTCAGAAAGCCCAGGTCCCAAGGTTTGGGAAGGACCATGCACTTCAACGTCGTTTACTATCACAGTGAAGGTTCAATGGGACTCCAAGCCTGATCCCACAAAAGTGAGCTGGGCTCAAATTCAAATGGTTGAAAAGGCACCCTTCTACGGAATGACTTTTGTCCCATTAGGTACTACCTTGTACAACCCTGGTCCTCCTGACTACATATATGTGACTGTCACAGTTCCTGTGGCTGGTTTGCCTGCAGGAACCTACTATGCAAACATATATGCAGACGTGATCGCCCAAGGTCCAAACAGAACGCCAACTGTTGCAGGAACAAACGGATACTTTTATTTCGTAAAAACGTATTGTCCACCGCCGGAAGCAACCATTAGTGGAGTCAAGTTCCACGACCGTAACGCGGATGGCGACCGAGACGTTGGCGAAGAAGGCTTGAAGGGTTGGACGATTGAGTTATGGAAGGATGGCAGTTGTGTTCAAACTACGACTACGGGTGATGCAGGTGACTACATCTTCACAGTTACCACTGCTGGAACCTATAAAGTAATGGAAGTCTTGCAGACTGGATGGAGGCAGACGGCTCCCCCAGCGCCAGGGTACTATGAATTCGATGTTGTCTTAGGAGGAACTTATACAGGTAAAGACTTTGGCAACAAAAAACAATACTACTTGACTGTAAAGACAGACCCAGAAGGCTTGGTGTATATTCCTGGTGAAGGCTGGTACGACGAATGCACATATGTTGATTTGACGGCGCCAGAGTATGTTAATATTGGCGTAGGCGATCGCTATCGATTTGACCATTGGGATGTTGACGGGGGAGGAGCTGGTGGTGGTATGTCCATATCAGTTCACATGGACGCAGCCCATACAGCCACAGCCCACTACATTGAGCAATTCTACTTAACTGTGGTTTCTGCGTATGACACGCCACACGGTGAAGGATGGTACGACAAATGCACATATGCAACTGCATGGTTAGAAACTGGTATCGTTGAGATTGTTCCCGGTTGGATGAGAGCTGTCTTTACTGGCTGGAGTGGCGCCGCATCTGGAACTGGTCTTACAAGCGACCCAATTCACATGGATGGACCTAAGACTGCCATCGCCAACTGGAAGATTCAGTACTACTTGAGTGTGGTAACTGACCCATCAACCCTTCCACCCATACCCGGTGCAGACTGGTACGACCATTGCACATACGTCACCTTGACGGCTCCCACTATTGTTCCAATATCAACCGGTGTTCAGTACAGGTTTGATTATTGGGATGTCGACGGATCACCTGTACCAGGTAACCCAATAACGATTCACATGGATACATATCACACAGCAACCGCTCACTACGTAATACAATACTATCTAACCATAACAACAAGCCCTCCAGGAGTCAACACTCCTTCTGGTGAAGGCTGGTATGATGGAGGAACATACGCCTCAATCTCAACAGACGAATATGTAGATATTGTGCCAGGTTCTTCCCGTTACAGATTCAACGGCTGGACAACTGCCTACATAGATGAGATAGCTGACCCAAGCTCAACTTCAACAACAGTTTATATGGATAAAGCCAAAACAGTAACCGCAAACTACGTAATCCAATACTACCTAACAGTCAAAACTGATCCCGCAGGCTTGGTCACCATCCCAGGTGAAGGATGGTACGACGAATGTACCCCTGTTAATTTAGAGGCGCCACCTGTCACATGTCACATCTTCGTTTACTGGGATGTCGATGGAACATCAGTCGAAGGCAACCCAATAGAGGTTCACATGAATGCGCCACACATTGCTACAGCTCACTACTGGCCTTGCCTCGAGTACGAACAGTTTGTAACCGACAGCAGCTTCAATGTAATCCAAAGATTCGACACAGTTTGGACGCCGAAAGACCAGAAAAAGACCACGTTTAAGCTGGCATCAACCAACCCAGGACAATTCTATCTCAACATAAAAATCCACAACACATGGCCAGTCGCAATCAGCCCGGTAACAATAAGCTTCACCATCGACCCGGACTTCATACTTCACCCAATACAAGGCGAACCAATACAAGTGTGGACAGGCTACGGAATCACTGGTACACGCATTCCGGCTACAGTAACCTATGACCCAGCAACCAAGAAAGGCACAGTAACAATAAGCAACATAGACCCATGCACAACACTGTACATAACTGTTCACATGGAATACGGTCCAGCACGAGAATACTTCACAAAGCAAGAAATGCTAGATTGGAAATTGCACCACGCATCCAACACCTTCTACTGCAGCTACGAAGTAACAGTCCCAGGACCATTCCCATTCCCCATCACCTACACAACGTCAACAACAATAACCGACCCAATAATCGTCCTAGGCTTGGAAGACTAAACATCAACAACGTGCGCGCGCACTCTCCCTCCTCTTTTTTTATCATCAAAAGTTGATCAGCAGCGCATACACATGCCCACATATGCATCCAGAGTTGAAACACATGGAAAAGTTCTCCATAACCGATAAATCGCTCTCCCGAGTAATAGTTTATATTAAAACTGAGAAAGGAGAATGCACTCCATGAAACACAAAGTAATCCAGATAATAATATTAGCACTTCTTCTAACAAGCACAATTAGTTTAATGTTCACCACAAGAATAGTAATCGCAGGAGATACCATATATATCCGAGCTAACGGGTTAGTAGACCCTCCAACAGCTCCGATTAGTCAATCTGGAAACGTTTACACTTTCACCGCAAACATATACGAATCCATCGTCATAGAAAAAGACAACATAATAGTAAATGGAAACGGCTACACACTTCAAGGGACACCTCCAAGCTACGGGTTCACTTTGAACAGCAGAAGCAATGTGACCATAAAGAAAACATACATCACAGGATTTCGCTACGGCATATATCTAAAATTCTCAACTGACAGCACCATAGATAGCAATGCCTTAATAAACTGTGATCGAGGCGGCATCTGGCTAGAGAGCTCGACCAGAATCAATATAGTCAACAACGCCATGGCAAACAACTACGTTGGAGTCCTACTAACATGGTCCAACAACACCAATACTATCGCCAGCAACTCCATAAGAAACAACCCATTTGGCGTTATGCTAATAGTGTCAAGCAATAACATCATCAAAGACAACACCATAGCCAACAACAACTTAGGCGGCATATACCTAGACCGAGCCAACAACAGCATCATCTACCACAACAACCTCATAAACAATACACCGCAAGCAGTGACGCCTGACTCTGTAGACACGTGGGACAACGGCTATCCTTCTGGCGGCAACTATTGGAGCGACTATACAGGCGTAGACTTGAAAAGCGGTCCAAATCAAGATCAGCCTGGAAGCGACGGCATAGGCGACACACAATACACCATCGACACAAACAACAAAGACAGATATCCCCTGATGAGCATTCGAGGAATACATGACATGGCAGTCACTAACGTAGTAATCTCAAAAACTGTTATAGGTCAAGGAAAATCAGCAACAATAAACGCAACTGTTCAAAACCAAGGTAGCCTAACCCAAATCTTCGACGTAAAAGTTTACGCCAACACAAGCATCATTCAAACACTCTCCCTATACTTAACAAACGGAAGCTCAACTACCCGCACTATCACATGGAATACAACAGGCTGGACCAAAGGCACATACACTCTAAGAGCATCCGTCACTATAGTCCCAGGCGAAACAGACACGGCAGACAACACGTTCGTTTACGGCATTATCAAGGTTACAGTTCCAGGTGATGTTGATGGCGACCGAGACATAGACATCTACGACATAGTCAGAATAGCCTCAGCTTATGGCGCCAAGAGAGGCGAAACACGCTTCAACCCCAACTGCGACATAGACAGCAACGATATCATATACATATACGACGTGGTTATAGCCACATCAAGCTACGGATACAAAGAATAGCAGGTACACTATGGCTACTGCAAAGAGAGGACTGAGATTGAAAAAGAAAGCAACTTCGGCAATGGCGCTTACTTTGCTCTTAATAAGTTTGTTGTCGTTGGCATTCAACACACAGCCGGCCAAAACAGAGCCCACAACAATAACTGTTCCATATGACTATCCAACGATTCAAGAAGCCATAAACGCAGCAAACATAGGAGACATCATATACGTATATAACGGAATATATTATGAAAGCGTGGTTGTAAACAAAACGGTAACACTCATTGGAGAAAACAGAGATACTACAATAATAGATGGTAACGCGTTGGAAACAGTCGTTCTAGTAACGGCAAGCAATGTATCCATAACCGAATTCACTATAAAGAATAGCAACTACACATGGCCATATGGCGGCGTTCTCCTAAGAAATGTGAACGAATGCAACATCTTAGATGTCAATATAACAAACAACTGGGTTGGAGTTTGGTTAGAAGACTCTTCAAATAACACTCTGTCAAACCTCACAATTACAAACAATAGGTACGGAACATGGCTAGTCCGCTCCCAAAACAACGCCTTATTAAACTCACCAATTACAAACAACACCAAATACGGAGTTTGGCTAGAGGACTCGTCAAATAACACTCTGTCAAACCTCACAATTACAAACAACGAATTCGGCATACAACTAGAACGAGCGTACAACAACACGATAAATAACAACAAATTAATCAACAATACACATCAATTAGCCAATCTTTGGTCAACAAACATTTGGAATGATGGTTATCCTTTTGGCGGAAACTATTGGAGCGACTATACAGGCGTAGACTTGAAAAGCGGTCCTAATCAAGACTTGCCTTGGAGCGATGGCATAGGCGACACACCATACACCATCGACGAAAACAACACAGACAAATACCCCCTAATGAACCCAATCGCAATCCATGATGTGGCCATCACAAACATGGCCATCTCAAAAACAATCATAGGACAAGGCTACAACCTATACATAAACGTCCAAGCTACAAACGAAGGTAACCGTCTAGAAATCGTCAATGTCACAGTCTACATCAATACCACCATTATCACACAAACTATCAACCTTACAATTGGAACAACCACTATCACCTTCACATGGAGCACCACAAGTTTTGTTAAAGGCAAATATACCATAAGCGCCTACGCTGGGACGGTTCCTGGCGAAACAGACACAAGTGATAATTCATTCACATATGGTGGCGTAATTATAATCACAGTTCCGGGCGACACTGACGGCGACCGAGACATAGACATCTACGATATAGTAAGATTGGCATCGGTTTATGGTGTCAAAAGAGGCGAACCACGCTTCAACCCTAACTGCGACATAGACGGCAACGACCTAATAGACATATACGATGTGGTAATAGCAACATCACGCTACGGATACAAAGAGTAGGTGCTACATTTTTACGTGCCTTTCACAAGCAAACCTTCACAAATCTCTGAACTTCAAGTAACCCATTAAAGAAGTCAAAGACCAAAATCCTTGCACATCCCAAACCATAGAGAAGACTTACTCACTTGAAGTTCATTCGATTTATATCAGCGCATCGCAACTATTTAATCATCAAAGAAAGGAGAAGATTTGAAATTGAAGACCAATAAAATTATAGCGATGCTTATCGTTTCAACATTGCTCTTAAGTGTACTTGTGTTCATCAACCCTGTCGCTGGTCAGACAACAACAGTCAAAGTTGACCCGCCATTCACTGAGTACTACGCAAAAGCAACAGGAAAAGAGTTTACAGTATCCATAAAAATACTAAACGTGACCAATCTTTATGGTTTTGACTTAAAATTTAGGTGGAACACAACATGCTTGGATTATGTAAGTCGCTCTGTTCGTGTGCCTAGAAACACTTATCTTGACGGCGTTCTCTGGGAAACAGCTCTTCCGTTAGCCGACGAAGTCAACGCATCTGCCGGAACATATTGGATCGGCTACTCCTCAATTGATCCTGCACCCACATTCAATGGTACTGGTACAGTCTTCACCATGACGTTCAGAATTAAATATCATCCTGTGCAGCCTGAACCAGACGCTAACATAACGCTTGAACTCTACTCAACAGACTTGGTGGCAAAGGGCGGAGGAGCGATATCGCACACCACAGAATACGGCACAGTAATACTGCATGCGCTTCCACCTATATCAACAATGCTTTATGTAGAGCCAACCGTGTTCCGCAAATCGCAAGGAGTCTCTTTTCCCCTTAACGTATCAGTAGAAGACGTTATAGACCTATACGCATTCGATATCAGCCTCTACTACAACACAACCCTGCTTGATGCCCTAAGCCTAGCTGAAGGATCATTCCTCAAATCCTTCGGATCCACAATCACAATCGTAAGCGAAATAAACGAGACGTTGGGACGAGTACGGTTTGCCGTTTCGCTTTTGGGCGCGCCAACTGGCCGCAATGGAAGCGGAACCCTACTCACAATAACGTTCAAATCCTCAGCTGTTGCAACAGGTCCATCGAATCTTAGTCTGCAAGATACTGAACTTTCAAATTATGATGGTGATCTGGTCGACCACGCCATCATAGATGGCTCCGTCACTATAATGCTAGTTGAAATACTCACTCACACTGTAGTAGTAGGCGGAGTCGAATACTACTTCGTCACAGCCAGCAGCTCAGCCATAACAAACTTCGCATACAACGATACCCAAAAGATCATCAGCTTCGATGCAATTGGCCCCGTGGATATTCTTGGCTTCACAAACATTACAATGCCAAAAGCTCTGCTACTCCTACCAACAAAAGACACCTTTATCGTCTTATTCGACGGCAAAGCAATATACCACACTAGAACTGCAAACGAAACCCACTACTTCCTATACTTCACATATTCTCACAGCGCCCACAAAATTGAAATCAAACGTACACTCATCGGCGACTTGAACGGCGACCGAAAAGTAGACATATATGACGTCGTCATTGTAGCCACAGCCTACGACGCCACCCCAGCCGACGCTCGCTGGAATCCGCTGGCTGACATGAAAGAGCCATGGGGCAAAATCAACATTCAAGACGTTGTCATGGTTACTCGAGTCTACGGCAAAACATGGACTCCATAAAATCCAATAATATCCCCTTTTTTTAAACCACAACCCTAACGAAATTATCGCCTAATCAAAAACATGCAGGTACTAAAAATTAATATTTTCAATCGCAATCAAGTACCCGAATGGAGCTGCACATATGCGATTATCAAGCAAAAACATATCGACCGCTATGTTAGCAATCATACTTGTAGCCACAACGATAGGCGCACCATTCGCCTCAGACTTTGCGCGTGCACGCACCTCAACCGAAACAGTTGTCAAAGTAGAGCCTGAAATTTTAGAGTACTTCGACAACGCTGTGGGTAAAGAATTTACTGTTGCTGTAGAAATTAGTGATGTGACAAACCTCTACGGTTTTGACATAAAGTTCAGGTGGAACACAACATTCTTGGATTATGTAAGTCGCTCTGTTCGTGTGCCTAGAAACACTTATCTTGACGGCGTTCTCTGGAATCCAACACTTCAGCTTTCAGACGAAGTCGACGCATCTGCCGGAACATATTGGATCGGCTACTCCTCAATCGCTCCAGCACCCGTATTCAATGGTACTGGCACAGTCTTCACCATAACGTTTAGTGTAAAATATCATCCTGTGCAGCCTGAACCAGACGCTAACATAACGCTTGAGCTCTACTCAACAGACTTGGCAGCAAAGGGTGGCAACCCAATATCTCATATCAGAGAACACGGCACAGTGATGCTCCATCAAGTTGTCTTGCCGAAACCAAGCGTTCCGTTATTGAAGGTCATGCCTATCAAGACTGAGAAACTGCCAACAAACAGTTCTTTTAATATCGACATCTGGATAATGGGCTTGAATCAATCCTATGACATTGCAAACTTCAGTATTACCCTAAGCTTCAATTTCACGCTTATGAAAGCAATTAACATTGAGGAAGGCTCGTGGCCAAAAAGCTACGCAGAAGATTCGATACAACTCCTTAAACAAATAAACAATGTCAATGGAACGGCAACATGCGCCATAGGACTTGTCTCGCCTCGAAAACCTGAGCCACCAACAACAGGCATCTTGTTCACTGTCACATTCCATGTTATCTACGAATCAATGACATATCCGCCACCATCCAGCGAACTAATCTTATGTCCAACAATCATCTCAGACAGAACGTTGGGTCCAATCCTACATGCAAGAGAGAACGGCACGTACACAGCTAATAGACCACCTCCAGTAGCCAAGTTCACATGGTATCCAAAGGAAATTTTGCTACGAGGCCAAACCATGACCTTCAACGCTTCAGAAAGTTACCACCCACTCGGCGGGAAAATAACGCTGTATACGTGGGACTTTGGCGACAACACGAAAAAAAGCACAACAAACTCAACAATCACTCATGCCTACACAAGAAGTGGAAATTTCACAGTTGTTCTAAGTGTAACAGACTACGGAGGCTTCTGGGATTACACAAGCACCCAACTCTACATAGTCGAATCTCCACCAGAACCATACCTTGCCGTTGAACCAACATACATAAAGTTCGGACCATACCCTCCGCGAGTGATTGGACAACAGTTTAACATCAGCATCTACATCAAAAATTTAGATCCAGCATGGTCTCTACAAAATGTCAGATTTTCCCTAAGCTACAACGTTACACTCATCGATATCATAGGTGACTCAGCCAATGTAACCATATCGCGTCTTTGGAGAGGACCGAATGAGATTACGGTTGTTCGTCAAACGAACATGCTTGGAAAGGTAACTATTACCCTACGTGAGCCCTCGATAATCCCAAGCGGAAACGAATTAGCTGCGACCATCAACTTCACGGTAATGTATCAAGGAATTTATCCCGCAATTGATACAAGTCTTCTAGCCTTAAGCGACATTGAACTCATGCGCACTGTAGATAAAATACCCACTGAACCACCAGCCCAAGGACAAATTGCGATAAAAGGTCTATCCCCACCGTTACAGGCAAACTTCACTTACTATCCACTGAATCCTAAAGCAAATGAAGCCGTAACCTTTAACGCTTCAAATTCAACTCCAAACGACTTTAACATTGCTAATTACACGTGGAATTTCGGCGATGGAAACATCACTAGTGTGGAGGTTCCGATTATAACCCATTACTATTCCAATCATGGAACTTATAACATAACTTTAACAATTACCGACATTGATGGACTGAACAACACAACACGGAAAACAATGACCGTAGAACCAGCCATTAAAGCTGCGCCAGATATCACTACTTACGCCATAGCGGTAGTCGCTATAGCCATAATAGCTGCCACAGTAATATACTTCACGAAAATCAGAAAAACCAAGGGCAGACCAATTATGCGAAAGCCAGTGAAAAGTAGTTTCTCACATGGATGAATATTACTCACTTGCCGTACATTGAATTTATATTTTTGGCTCACCATCTACATATAAGTGATAGTGCGCTCTGTTATTAAAGAGAAAGAGAAGCTGACATGGGAAATGAATAAAATTACAGGTGTATTTCTCGTTTTCATGCTGTTCTTAAGTTTAGGTGTCGCCATCAACAACTCTGTGGCTGGTGGTCCAACGGTTGTTAAAGTGGACCCATCCCTTATAGAGTATCATGAAGACGCTACTGGCCAACAGTTCACCGTCGCTGTAAAAATCGTCAATGTAACGAACCTTTACGGCTTCGCTCTAAACCTTAGTTGGGACCCTACATTCCTTGACTACGTAAGCCACTCAGTCCATGTGCCTAGGGACACGTATCCCGACGGTGTGCTTTGGAACCCAATTCTTTGGGGAAAAGACGGAGTCAACGCTTCTGCTGGAACCTACGGGGTCGCCTACTCATCGAGGTGGCCAGCTCTTTCCTTTAATGGGTCCGGCACGGTGTTCACCATGACGTTCAGAGTGAAATATCATCCTGTGCAACCTGAACCAGACGCTAACATAACGCTTGAACTCTACTTAACAGAATTGGCAGCAATAGGTGGCGACCCAATACCTCACATCAGAGAGAATGGCAAAGTAATACTATATGCACTATCCGCGGGCCACGACGTTGCTATAATTGGCATCATACCTTCCAAAAATGTTGTAGGCCAAGGCTACAACCTGTACATAAGCGTAACAGTCACAAACAAAGGCGACTTCCTAGAAACCCTAAACCTGACAACATACGCTGACGTCTCGCTACCTATTGGAGACGAGATTATTGTTGGAAAGAAAGAAGTCAGCTACTTACTGCCTGAAGAGAACCGAGTCCTCACATTCCTTTGGACCACAACAGGCATAGCTAAAGGCAACTACACTATCAGCGCTTTGGCGGATCCAGTCCTGGGCGAAACAAACACAACAGACAACACACTCATTGACGGCTGGATACTCATAACCAAGGTAGGCGACCTAGGCGGAGGCTTACCACCGCAATTCTTCAACTTCGATGATAAGGTAGATGGAAAAGACTTGTCACTATTCCTAATGTGCTTCAAGGGAACAGCCCCTCCAGAAGCCATGTACTTAGCAGATTTAGGCGGCGGAGTACCACCGCAATTTTATGAATGCGATGGGAAGGTAGATGGAAAAGACTTGTCACTATTCCTAATGTGCTTCAAGGGAACAGGTCCATGAAAATCTTCAACAGTACATCTAAAGATTGATCAGCAACTAAAGAATGCGGGTAAATAACAATATTGGCATCAAGGCATGGAAAATTAAGATATCAAGAGAAGAAGGGGTCTTGCCACTTAATTATGAGCAGAAGTTCACATGCACTAAGTTTTAGAGTTGCTCACCCGTCGGCGGTGGTACCTTCGGTCTTCTCTCATACTCACGCAATGCCTTCATAGTATCGGCTTCCCTTTGTTTCGCTAAGGGTATCAGTTCTTCCAGTTTATCCTGAAGTCTCTCAGATTCTTTAGCCGTTAGTCGAATAACCAAGTCTTTTCGCAAAGGAGTAATTATTTTTAAGTGTCCTTTTTCATCAATGTCTGTAGTTTCTATATCTTCCAACGAAACATCCAACGGGATAAAGGGTTCTACAAGGCGCCCAAGGGTTTCTCTTACAATCTTACCAGACTCAGCTGCTCCTTCAATCTTCTTCTTGATTCCTCTCTTCAAATCCACCTCAAGGGTATCCTCGTAAAGCTTAACAACGAAGTCAGGCTTATTGATTTTTAGGATAAGCTTCTTTCTCATCAGGGTCACCTCTTTGTTTCCACATACACGTATTATCCTATATTTGCATAACTTTCAGTTAAAGATTTGCCCCAGTACTACTCTACTTTCTTATGTCTTTCTTGCTTTCGAAGTTCCTTCAAATGTTCCTCTATCCTTCTATCCAAGACACTATGGCTATCTTGAGTGATTTTTCCATCAGCTAACCATCCTTCTAAAATCGTGTTCCTCAACCTGCAAAGCTCATCTTCACACTTTCGAGGATCCATCTTAAACCTTAAATAAGCTTCATCAATTTGCTTTAACAAGGCTTTCGTTACGCCTATTCTTCTACGACTTCTAACCCAAGCAGTTCCAACAAAAGCGACAGAAAGCACTATTCCTACGAATCCTAAGACAACTTGCAACACGTCAGGACTCAACAAAGTCTCCCACCATTGACGGATTTGCGCATAATGAGCCGTAGCTCTATGTGGCCCATTCATTGTAACCGTTATAGGATTAACGCCACGTTCCGAGCGTGTCCCATCGACAGTCCAGTAGTCAAATACATATCCACTTATTTCTTGTGCCGTACAAGTCACAGACATGCCTTTGTCGTACCATGGTCCTGACGAAGAAGCATTTGGCATAGGACTTAGTCCGACGGGATCTATGCTCACTACCAATTGATATTGAGTTGTGTATTCAGCTTCCAGCGTTAATGTGTTATATATAAGAAGAGTTCTTGGATTTGACCTGTTGTTATCTTTCCACCGATTGAAGACTCCGCGTGAATCAGGTTCAGTTAAAACTAGGGTCGTGAGATTAATAGTATGATAATCAGGCAAAATGAACAGTCGGATTTTTCCATCAGCATCTGTGATATATGAATCTTCGTCAACATTTACATGAATATTAGGATAAGGTGTCTGAATCGTTAGGAAGCACCCTGATAGGTGGTGTTTCACAAATTCATCCCATGGGGCATCTGTTGAAAAGGCTGTTTTCTCATATATGCTTCCAAAGGCATCAAAGTATTTTCCTTTTACATCTGGAAAGAATATTGACAAACCATGAGAATTTGGGAGTGCTTTATCACCTTCTATGGTTAATACGTTCCCAAGTGCAATCATCACTTGATTAGCTGTATTTTGAAGTTCTTCATCAATGGCATACTGATAGATTAGCTGGGCAAAATGATAAAGATCAATGTAATATCCAGAATATCCATCGTATGGTCCAGGATACCTTTCAGTGAGATTTCTGGCCATGCTTATCTGATCATGATAAAGTGTTTCTTTCTCCTTCAATTTTAAAGCAAAGTTTTCGATTGCTGCCATTAGACTTGTCATCTTAGTTAGGTCGGTCGCAGACATCGTCGCATTCCTAATTTGGACAACTGGAATTGAAAAGCACCACTCTATGTATTTAGTGACAACTTCCCTAGCAAAATCGATGGGCAAGATTGACGAGTTGCCGGTTAGACTTGAAAGATAATGGTCATAAGGCGGCGGTGCATAACCAAGTCCTTCTGGACCAATTAGCACGTTTGCATAGTTTTTAATTTGGTAGGCTACTTCTGTCATAGCCATGCTGCAGGCGTCAATATATATTACGTCCATTATTATAGGGAGTCCATCTAAAGCTTGACTGATCTCTGGAAGCGATAAAGAGTCTGCCGTATTTGTGTCATCTCTGCAAACACCTACGAAACCAGCTCCATGACCCCAAAGCACTAAGAAGTTATAATTCGCTGGATAATAGCATATTGTCCAGTTGACAAAATTTTTTAGCGTTTCTGGGCTTCCCATGTTCACCTCGCCTAAATCTATAGTGGCATTTTCAGGCGTCGGGATCAATCCTTTGGTGACTTTGAAGCGTTTGCAATCCGTCCAATTACCATATTCTGAAGCATCTCGCCAGACCCAGTTTTTTCCATCCCAATACCACCACCCAGGAGTTCGATCAAATTGCACGACAACATTAACATCATTAGTCGAACCAACAGCCGCCATTTTCTCGAAAATTTCAACGCTAGCGTTTTCTAAGCTGTTGTCTGCATCAAGGTAGACCATAAATGTCCAGTCAGCTACATGTTCGCTTCCAACAATAAATGAGGTAGTCGCAATGGGTCCGTAATGCACCCATGTGTTGTTGAAATAATAGCTGTCAAGGTAAACTTCCACCTTCCAGTTTCCAACGAGAATGCTCGAATTGATGGAAATGTAATCGTCTAGAATGTGCCCATATTCCCAAAAATTCAGAGCAGCATCTGTATCCTTGTAGTCAGGAAAACTACCTGAATGCATTTTATACGTATTACCACTGGGTTCAATCCAGACCGTTGTGAAATTGTGACAGGCTCCCAGTTCCTCGTTAAAGTATGCTAGTTTGTCAAACCTTAAATAATGATATGCTCGGTTGTCCAAGCCTATTGTGAACCTTGATTTTATATTATCTGGATGTTCATTTACATCAAAATCTTCGCACATCCGAGGGCTATTTAATCCCCCGTTGGTTATTTCAAAGAATTCTGAAAACGCGATGGAGCCATCTAGGCAAACGTCAACTCTATATGCTTTAGGGTAATTTACTCCAGGCCAATGGCTCGCTATCAGAAGATATCCCGCATAATGGTATTCTCCAAACGTTAACACATGCTCAGTCCAGTTGTAGCATGAACCCCAAGACTCAGATGAATTACTCCTGTAATACCATTTAAACTCGATTGTGTTGTTGATTGTAACTGTTGTTAAGCATTCTGCCTTGGTATCGCTTGGTCTGAAAATTGTTGTGGGCTCGATAGGATTGTAATATGAGTCATGATCTTTACACATCATGTGCCTAGTAAACGATGCAGATTTAAAGACAGAGGAGACTTTGCCCCATTTTAAACTTCCTTGAAAAGAATTGGTGATTGCTTGACCGACTTCAATGCTTCCTGAATTCACTATGTTTGCCTCTTTAGAAAATATTGCTGTAGGCACATCGACTTGCGCACTCAAGGTCCATGGTAAAAGTAACAACAGAACTAAAGCTAACAAGAATCCCTTTTTCCTTTCCAATTTAATCACTGAGTGCCCATGATGCGACGTGCGTACAATATTAATCTGGTATATTTAGGATATAAAGAATTCAGAATTGCTAGTTATGCGCGCATCCATAAGGCTTACCCTGTTGTCGCCGTTTATGTCCGCGTATTTGTTCCAGTTCGTGTCACCTAGCTTGGAACCGTAATGCATACATGCCTAGAACGGTACAAATTACAACCCGCCAACATTCACCAATTCTGTAAGATATTGCACAAGGGATGGACTTTTTTGGGCAGTATGATTTGTTTTGGCTGTTCTAAAAATCGTTCACTCTGTTCTAAAGAATAGAATTTTATACTCAGAATCATTCTGGCATAAGCTGTGTGAAAACTTTGCCACATTTAACGAAACATGTTGCTGTTGCCATCATTCTGACAGCGTTTCTAGCTGGATCTATTGTAGCTGCAACAAAATGGGTACTGGACACATTTTCAAGAACCACGACCACTATGAAGACAACGACACAAGGATTCGCCCCTGAAATTGGAAACCTCACGTTTTCAGCCATGCTTGCCTCAGAGAATAAAGTTCTCATAAATCTAACAGTATTCGGAACAGGATACATTAACAATCCAGGAATGATTTGGACCTTATGGTTTTCAGACATTCCAAATGGTATCATAGGAGTCGAGAATCTTCCTGAAGGTTTGGCGCTGTCAGAAGGTTCACTAGAAGTAAATGCCATATGCCCACTACCAAATAGATTTCTAAGTCTTCAGGCAAAGATTCGAGCGGTCACAGATGGAAAATGGGGTGTCTTTGGACGTTTTGTTGCTGCCCACGGACCCGGATTTTCTTGCGGTATCTACACTTATGGGATTTATATCACGGTTTTAAACGGTTGCGTAATGAACATAGAGAAAGAATCTGAAACCCATCCAGACATTCCGAACTCTGGGCAAATGGAGAAAGTCAATAGTACAAAAAGCGAAAATTAGTATTCTCTTGGTTTCTGGGGTTTCATTGTCTGTTGGTTTCCACACGTGGTTTGAGTGTGCTCATCAAGGAGAAAGGAGGAGACGTCTTACAAAAAATAAAACGCCTTCCCACGTGTTTCACACCCACTCATCCACTTTTATGGATCTCTCAACCTCCACCCCAATCTCAGATACTAGCGTATTACGACTTACGATATAATATTTATGAATCTCCTATAAAAACTTTCCCCGACTAGGTGAGAAAAAAGATTATTCGACTCCCAATGCTCCTTCAAAGATTTTCTCTTCGCCGATATGTAGTTCCTTTGCTAACCACAGTTTGAGCAGTTTTGTGTTTTGGGGTAGTTCTCCATTGTATGTTAAGACTTTGCCTTCTTTCAAAACGTCGACTTGGAAGGTTCTTTCTATTTCTTTAAACAGGAAAGAGGCTGTTTCTGCGCCTGATGCTATGACTTTGAATTCTTCCCATTGTTTGCATCTAACAACTAGCGGTGCGCCTTGAGAAAGAACGACCTTTTCACGTTGCGGAGGAGAGGAAATAAATCCTATAAGGTTTGATATTTCGGTTTGGAGGGATGAAAGCCTTTCTTCGATGCTTTCGATTTTGCTTGACAGTGCCCCTGTTTCGCCGAACTTTTCCGATGTCTTGCTCAGCTCGTTGATTAAGCGGTCTAAGTCCTTTTCGTGCTCTTTGAGGACGTTTATGATGAAGTCTAGGGCTTCGAGGGCATCGTCCCTTGATGGTTTCTTAGCCATTATTGTTTTCTCTCCCCTTTTTTGGCTGTTATATTCTTGTCTTCTTATGTAAATAAGCATAGCGAATCGAGAAACAATATCCAAGTAGAAGCGTGAATATACATACTCACAATAATAACAAAGAAAGAATAGGCATTATATAGATTTTTTAGTTTCTGTGGACTTGTTGGTTGTTGGCTGCGAAGGCTAGGGTCTAGCAAAGTTTCTATAGCCCCCCTTATATATAGGTGGGATTCAGAGTGTGGATTGTTTTTGTCTGAATTGTCTGAAGGTGGTTTTTGGATAAAGTGTTTTATGCGTGTTGTAGTTATTAGTGTGTTGTTTGGTTGAGAGGGTTTTGTGGGTTGGGTGTTGCTAAGCCAACTGAAATGACGATTAGAGACCTATTGCAGGAAGAACTGCTTCAAATTTAATAGGGAAAAGAGACAATTTGTAAGGGGAGTTAAGTTGAGCGTTGTGAGTGAAGAGACGTTAAACGTAGTTTTAGCTCAGTTGCTTCTTAGGCGTGGTCTTAGGTCTCTTGGAGAGGCACGTATTCATGGTTTGGGCTTAAGAAAACCTGATGTTTT
>Ga0315306_10000213_pt1 | contig 28899 bp, 22 predicted proteins | sample TDP1_MG_FD_203803 | JGI IMG/M metagenome (GOLD analysis project Ga0315306, IMG submission 203803) | Freshwater sediment microbial communities from Lake Towuti, South Sulawesi, Indonesia - TDP1 | ecosystem: Environmental > Aquatic > Freshwater > Lake > Sediment | place: Indonesia: South Sulawesi... | reverse complement strand
CTGCATAAGTGCAAGTTTGATGCTGGTTATCTGTCCTTTCTGGAATAGGTCTAGCTCTTTGCCGTAGCTTGTCTTTTTGTTTAAGCCGATGATTACAGCGTCCACTTCTAAGGTTGGCTTGATCTTGTAGGTTTGGTTGCTGTTCCGTATAACAAGTCCTTCGTAGCCTTGCCCTTCAACATGGGTATTCCAAAAGTCTTTAACGTCTTGAAGGGTTCGGGGTAGAATGAAAGGCACAACAGAAACGAGAGAACAACCTTTCAGCCAAGTTGCCACTTCTTCCATTTTCCATTTGAAACTTGCCGACACAGGGTTTCTTTCCAGCATGAGCAAGTCAAAGATTCCAAGATGAACCTTGCTGAGGTCTTGTTCTGGTCCCTTAGCGTAGCTTATGAACTGCGGAAGTTTCAGGGGTTTACCTTCTTCTTTTGCGTATAGTTCAGCTAAAAACTTGGCGTGGGTTACTGCGGTCTTGTTCAGGGTTTCTGTAAGCTGGTTTAAAGCAGGATAATCTCGCCTTTTCCGTCCCCACTTGTTTAAAGTGTAGGACTCACCGCTACGGTCATAAACAACTAGGCTAAGTTCCCCGTCTAGTTTGGCTGTAACAACAGTTTCGTCAGGAATAACCTCAAGAAGCTCTAAACTTTCAAGAGTCACCATCTTAGGCTTCAGATGGTCTATTTTTTGGTCGGTTACAGCTTCTTCCATTTAGAACACCTGATTGTAGGGCGTGGAGAGTGAGGACAGGGCAGGTCAAGTCGGCGATGCTCTATCCTGCCGTTGAGCGTGGATGACTTGAGGCTTCACTCTTACACGCCTTTCTACTCAATAAAAAGAGGGGAAGTTTTGCGGGATTTTTTAAGCCCAACATCCTATGATAGGTTTAGTGATAGACTATGATTTCCACAGAGGCGGTTGCTTGGGCTATGATGGGAGAAGGATGCTTTCGTATTAATGTCCATACAGAGAAGAAATATCGTTTAGGCTATGCGATTAGACCCTTCGTCAATATTGGAAATACGGATGTTGAGTTTTTGAAACCTATTAAAGAGTGGTGTCACCAGAACGAAATAGTTTGTTCCAACACCCTTACCCATGAGTATCCTTCCACTAATCAGCGAGGCAACTATGTTTTAATTGTTGAAAGCTACAAAAATGTTGAAAGATTGTTTACTCTTCTTTTTCCTTATTTGGTGGGAAAAAAGAGGGTTGTTGCTTCTGTCATCCTTGAGTTTATAGACAAGTTTAAGCGACATTCAAGACATTCAGGACTTACAATTGAGCAGGAGAGAGCACGATTTCTCGAAGCCATGACTTATTTTGACAGAGTGTCTGAGTTTAATAGGCAGGGCATTCGTCATAATCGTAAAAAATACAGTAGAGCCTTTTTCATAAAAAAATGGGTAGCTAAGGAACTTTAGCCTTAGCCTTTTGCAGAATTGCCTCTAATTCAAGAACCTTTGGAGTTACTGGCTTTTGTGTAATTCCCTTACATCGGTAGTCGCTGACGTAGAGTAGGTCTTCTTTGGCTATGGGAAGCAATTTCACAAACTGTTCAGCTTCCGCCAAGTCTTCTTCTGATACGCCTGTTAGGTCTATCCTCATGGTTTCTTTGATGTCCGCTAGGTTTAGCGGTATGATCTCTTTGAGGATTATTCGTTGGCTAATGCTGGTTGTTAGGATGGCGATTCGTTCTTCATAAGTGTCGAAGTAGCGTATCAGAACCACTTTCCCCAAGTTTTCTGTTGCTATCAACAGTTTCCGAAGGTTCTTCGCTGAGGCTTCTTCCGTAACCACGACTCCATACTCGTTCAAGGTTGCGTCTGCTATCGTTGAAAACTCTTTCAAGTCCATGATGTAAGCGTCGGCTACCACGTCTTTCCCTGCTTCGGTGAATTTCGTCTTGACGATTTCTTCACCTGTTGCCTTGTCCACTCTGAGCAATTGACTCCAGTGATTGTAGTGGCTAGGGTCTTGCCACCCGTCTTCAGGACATTTCCAATTGACAGTTCCCTTGTCATCTACGATGTGCTTTTCCATAGGATTACCGCAGATTGGACAGCAAGTGCAGTCGTAGCCTCCGTTCCATTTGGGCTTTGACTTACACTTAGGACACAAAAGTTCAGTTTCAGGCGTTAGAACATCGGCGTATTTCCTTATCTTAATGGAAGCCACAGGCATTTCCATTCCAGACAGTCGCACAGCTATCTTTATGGTTCTCGGTCTCAAAACTATCCCTCAATAGGAAGAGCCTAGGTTTTGCGATATTCTTCTTCACATAGTTATGGATATTCAGAACATGCGTGCCCTTATGAAAGTTTTAGCTAGGGGAAACGTTTTAGTCAGGTTCGTTAAGGCTTATTAACGGCGATGTGCACGCACCTAAATAATTGATATAACCAGATGGCAGTGCCTTTCTATTTCCTTTTAAACAAGCGCTCCGCAATCTTTAGGTCTTCAAATCTGTTGACATTTACTGCAATTTCTTCTTGGGAAATAACAAATATCTCCTCTTCTAACAGGGTTTCATTAATTCTTTTTCCGTCAATCACATTTATGCCTGCTGGAACCAAACACCTACCATTTACTTCAAAAGTGTAATCCGTATTCAGACCTAATTTTTTACGCGTTTCCAAGGGTACCATGACAGTTAGTGCCGGCTTGCGGCATTGTTCATAACGTTCTACCACTTCATCAATAACTTCACTTGTAATAAGTGGGAGGTCTGCTGATATCGTTAAAACCGTGTCAAGTTTTAGCTTCTTAATGGTGTATTGTACATCCGACACGAAATCCTTTCCCGGTGTTTTTAAAACCTTTACTGGAAATCTCTCTACTACAATAGCCGTTTTCGGAGCATGTCCACTTACTGCAACAATTATCTCATCCACTTTCTCAGCGTCTCTCAAGGCGTTCAAGACATGTTCAATCAACGGTTTGCCGCCGACTCTAAGTAGCGGCTTTTCTTCTTCACTCTTCATCCGCGTACCCTCACCACCAGCCATCACCAGCGCAGTTACACCCATCTAACCACCACTAAAATAGCGATTAATGAAGCCAATCGAGCAAATTCATTTCCAGCTCCAAATACGTCACCCGTGACACCCTTGAAATGCCTGTTTGAAATCCCTATAAGAACCAAGGTAACAGCTAGACCTGCGATCACGGCGGTAAAACCTACAACACGCAGAAGGGCTATCGCTATGACAAATGCGATGAAGAGAGCAACTACTAGGCGAAGATTTCGATATTGACTATGCATAGCGTTGATAAAGTATGTGTTCATTCCCTTGTGAGCGGATCTTCCAACCCAAGCTATGATCACCATGGCAAGCTTAGCCGACACTTCGGATACAACCAGACTCTGGATAATAGAATTCTTGTTTAATTCTGCAATGCATGAGACAGTTGTTAACATTGTCACTAGACCAAGCGTTAAGCCACCGGTCCCCGTCTGCTGATCATGCATGATTTCGATTTTTCTCTCTGCTGATCCTTGATACATTATGCCGTCTCCAAAATCGAGTAACCCATCAGTATGATGAAGCCCGGTGATTAGTAAGATGAAGCCTAGAGTCAAGATTCCGACGACCAAGGCAGAGAGAATATGAAGAAGTAGCCAAGCGAATATGCCTGCTAACAATCCGATAAACGCACCTACTAACGGAAAAAGGTACATACAGTTAGCCGTATCAGTTAGGCAATCTGGGTCCATGCCCACCGGAATAATCGTGAGGAAAGCTGTCAGATTCTTTAATTCCTTGAGCATTCCACCACATCACTTTGATCCTACCAACTGCTCATAGTTTTTTTCAATTTCTTTAAGTAGAATTTCCTTTGTAATAGAACCCTCTGACTTTAAAATTGCAGCTATGGCCGCTCCTCCAGCACCAACTCCTTCTTTTACTACTCGAGCCTCGTACGCCCTTAAGCCATCGAACCTTGATTGACTGAAGTTAAGGTCAACAGCCGTTATTGGAATATCGGCGATTTGGGTGACGATTCCCTTTAGGTCGGCTGTTTTGTCGACTATAATCCATCTGGTAGTTCCGATTGCTACGTTATCTAAGACAGCACGGTTCAACGCCTTTATGACGGCTAAGACGGCACCCATCTGGGTTCCGCCAGCCATCAGGACTGGAACCTTGTCAGCTGCTCCGATAACTAACCCAGCGAAGGCGGGCGCCATCGGGTCTCCGACGCACGAAATAGCTTTGATGGGATCGTCCGCCAGGGCGCCAAACTCCACGCCCGAGGCCTTTAAGCCTGCCTCGACCGTTTTGATTTTCAGTTCATGTGGGTTGCCCGGCATGCTGCTGCTGACCTTTCCCCTTGCATCTACGCCCATGGCTAACAGAACGCCGAGCGCAGTGGTTGTTCCGCCTGGAATGCTTTCGCCGACGACTAGGTAATCGGCTATTTTAGCTAGGTTTTCTCCGGCGATTTTCGCTTTCTGCATGACTTCCTTAACATTCTCTACAGCGTTTCCTGTTCTTATGTCCATTCCAGGGTTTCCTCCTAAGTCCAAAAAAGGCACATGAGGGTTTACCTTCAGCCCACCACTGGCTACTAGGGCGGGTATGTCCGCCAGCTTAAGTGCTGACATGGTGATTAAGGCGGGTGTTGGTATCCCCTCTGGTGTCACGGGGACGCCTGGAATGCATTTGCATCTTCCGAGGAGAAGGAGTTCAACATCAGCGGGCGGCGTGTAGTCGGTCAGCTCTGGGTATTTTCCAGCGGCGGATATGCCCGGAATCTTCGCCGTCTCTGTTGTACCTATTGTGCAAACGAATAACGGGTTTTTTCCGCTCAGCCGTTTTAAGAAGTTTTTGGCTTTAAGTTTGTTATGAGCTAAGATTATGTCATACATTTTTCTCATTTCCCAGAGATCTTATACTTAGAAATGTCTAGGAACCGGTACCCATTCCTTGCTATCTTCTCACTATCAAGTATTTCTAAACGCCTTTTAAATAACGGGCCGTCGAAAACAAAGGTGTGGTATTCGCCCAATTCGCCGCAGAGGTGAACTTTGCTCTCAAGTTTCAGTAAATCGCTTACAAAGTTTCTGTCTACTTTGCGTCCCAACCACTCTTCGCCAAGTAGATCGGCTTTGACCATAACCACAATTGCTTCAAAACCCTCATCTATGAAGTCGGTGAGAATCCGCTTTGGATCTAGCCCCCATAAAGGCATTACGGGTTTAATGTCTAATTCATTACAGATCCGATCCACCCAGTCCTTATGCTCTTGGATGTCGATGTCCCCAAAGACAGCCCCTTTCACGCCCATCCGTTTTAGCTCACGGATCGCAGTTTTGAATCCCTTCTCGTAAGTGTCCCATGTAACCTCTTTTTGAAAGATCGGAATCTTGATCGCTTGTGATTGAGCAGCTATCAATTTGGAGTCTAGTCCGTGGGACATGCATCTTTCATCCTTGGATACGAAGTTCAAAAGGTGAGAAACCTCAAAGCCCTCTGAAATCGCTCTGTAGGATGAAAAACAGCTCTCTTTACCGCCACTCCAAGATGCAACAACCCGCATAAACAGTCAACCCTGAAAATTAAATGGTTCTGATACCACCCACCTCATCCTCTTCATAAGAATTTGTCTCAGGCTTCAAATGACCAGGAATTTTAGTTGAGAGCTCTTTTGTGGTTTTCACTTTATCTTCTGATATTTCAAGCAGGGATAGGAGCTCATTTTGGTTCCTAACAAATATCGCTCCTTTGCTTTTCAACTCCCTTAAATGCTTCTTTGCTTTCCCTTTGGTGAAATCCCTTCGTTCGATAGGTACTTCTTCTATAACAAACGTTGGGATTCCCCTTTCTAGAGCAACCTTCGCTGCTTCCAAGTTTCGCAAATTACCATAGCCAAAAGGAACAGTGGTCAACACAACCGCGCCTGCCTTACTTATCATCTCCAAGTTGGTCCTGTGAGTTTCTTCGGTTATCGGAGAGAATGGAGCCTCACTTGTGACGGGTATCTTCAATAACTGAGCTGTCTCATGGTCTGTGTCCAACACGTTAAGAACGCCTGCAGTGACATTGTAGCCTTCATCCACCAGAATCTTCATCAGCGTGGTTCCCGTGCCTGCTCCGCATATTAGGTGAACCGAAAGTTTTCTGGGCAACGGGGGCTTCGGCATTGAAATAGGGATAATATAAAGGGAATCGGCGATGGAATGCCTTTTTACCATGGCGTCAACTTGAAATACGCTCTTAATATTTTCGCTGGTTAAAACGGCATCTAGGTTTCCCGCGGAAACTATTTTCCCATCCTTCAGTAGAATGGCGGAGTCGCAGTACCGTGCAGTCAAGTTGAAGTCGTGGAAAACTGCCAAAATTATTAGTCCTTTCTTTATACAAAGTTCCTTTAAGAGATCCATTATTTCTAATTGATTATTGATATCTAAATGGACCGTTGGTTCGTCTAGTAGCAGAATCTTCGGCTCCTGAGTCAAGGCGCGGGCAATTATGACACGTTGTCTTTCCCCGCCGCTCAACTCGTTTATGGGTCTTTCCGCTAGGTGCCATGTGTTTGTGAGTTCCATGGTCTTTCTTGCTATGGCTATGTCCTTCTCGCTTTCCATCTGGAATCGGCTTAGATGGGGGTTACGCCCCATTAAGACAACGTCTAACGCGGTAAAGTTAAAGGCTATAACGGTGTCTTGTGGAACAACTGCCATCTGTTTTGCAACTTCTACGGTTTTTAGAGCGTATACATCGGCATCGTTTAGGAAGATAACACCTCTATGCGGTTTGAGTGTCCTGCTGATGCTCCTAAGTAAAGTAGTTTTCCCAGATCCATTAGGTCCAAGGATGCCTATGAAGTCTCGCTCTTTCGCTGAGAAGCGCAAGTTTTCTAAAACCTTAACAGACCCATAGTAGCAGTCAATGCCATCGACAGTTAAGATTACCATGATCTCACACCATCAGATTGCGTAACTCTCCTTCTTTTTGCGCAGGAGATAAATAAAAAAGGGCCCGCCTGAGAGCGCTGTAATCACGCCGACGGGCAGCTCGACTGGTGATACAATCACCCGTGCCACGGCGTCGCAAATGACTAAGAAGAAGGCTCCTACGATAATTGAGGTGGGCAGGAGTATACGATGATCGGGTCCAATCATGATTCTAGTTATGTGAGGGATTACCAAACCTATGAAAGCTATTAGACCGCTGATGGAAACCGCTGATGCTGTTATTAAGGATGCGAAGACCAAAAGCAACTTTTTCACCTTTTCAACGTCGACGCCTAGGTGTTGAGCTGATTCCTCTCCAAGAGCAAGTATGTTGAGATCGCGGGCATAAAAGTAGATGACCGCCGTGCCGAGGCAGATTAGAGGCAGAACAGCCCAGACATCCTTCCACTCCACGTATGAAAAGCCGCCCATAAGCCAGAACACTATGATGTGAAGCCTCTCACCAGCAATAACCTGTAGGACGGCGACGATAGCAGATAAGAAGATGCTCACTGCTATTCCAGAAAGCAATAGCGTTGTTACCGGGACTCTCGATCCAACCCTCGAGATGTTGTAAACTGTAAATACCGCAATGAGAGAGCCAGCGAAAGCTGAGATTGGTACAGTGCTCACGCCCAAAAGTGTGAAACCTATTCCGAGGACTATGGCGAGGGATGCTCCCACCGCCGCACCCGCTGAAACACCTAGCACGTAGGGGTCAGCCATAGGGTTCCTAAAAATACCCTGGTACACAACTCCTGCAGCAGCGAGAGCAGCACCGACTAGAGCACCCGCTAGGATGCGTGGCATCCGAATTTGAATGATTATTGCTTCCTCAACGTATGATACATTCGAGGAGTCCACCAAATTACCTAGAAATGGCATTCGCTTGGCTAGTATCTTCAGAACAGTGGAAAAGGGTATTTGTGCGAAGCCCACGTTCAATGATAAAACAATTGTAAGCATTAATGCAACTGTTAGTATGATGACCATCAGCTTCCAACGAGAAACACGCTCGGAATAAGTAGTTTCGACTCCATTTGTGTTTATCAATGCTTTTCATCTACACATTAATTCTCTAAAAAAGTTCAGGATGGATAATCTCAGCTAGGATTTCTAATGCGTCTACGATTCTGGGACCGGGCCTAGAGACGATGTCTGCATCGATTGTGTATAGTCTATCATTTTGCACAGCACTTATCGCGTCCCATCCAGGTCTTGCCTTCACCTGATCAAAGCTTCCCCAGAAGGGTGGTCCAGCTCCATGACCAAGCGGGAACATCATTATGTCAGGGTTACGTTCAATGATGGCTTCAGAGCTGGTCTCGAAATATTTTAGAGTTTGGTCAGCAAAAATGTTGATCCCCCCAGCTTTCTCGATGAGTTCATGTTCCCAGCCCCCTGAACCCACGCTCCATAGCGGATCATACCAAACTTCGTAGTAGACTTTCGGTGTAAACGTCGCGCCAGCTACTTTGCTGACTACAGCGTCGATTCTGTGTCTCAAATTGTTCACAAGTATGGCAGCCTCAATGTTTCTGTCAGTTGCCCTACCTACAAGTACAATATCCTTGAGAATATCATCGATATTGTCAGGGTCCAACACTAAAACCTTGTATCCCATTCCTCTTAAGGTGTTAACGACCTCTTCTTGGGCGAATGCTGCCAAAATCAGGTCAGGCTCAAGGACAACAATTGCTTCTATGTTTGGGGTCCAGTAATCTCCGACACTTGTTAGGTTGCCTGCCTCAATCCAAGCTGAAAAATTGTATGGATAGTTACAGTAGTCGGTAACGCCTACAACCTTATCGTCAGCTCCTATCGCGAACAGAATTTCCGTGTTACTTGGAGCAAGCGACACAATCCTGTTCGGATAGGACGTGAGATTTAGGACATAGCCACGGTCATCCACCAAAGTCAAGTTTCGATATTTGTAAAGTTCACTCTGCAAGTTAGCGATGTCACTTTGTAAGTCACTAATCATGGAACGCATATCAGCAATTTTTCCTTCGTAATACGCATAGACATAAACTGCAGAGATAACCGAAATTATTGCAATAGCCGTCATAGTGTAGGCAACGTATTTAGGATTCATGAGCGAAGCCTCAAGTTAGGATGGTTTATCCAACCAAAATATAAACATTTTGGACAATCCTTATCAAAAACTTTCTCGAAACACAAGTTGGTGGTAAATATATGAAGTCTGAGGCCTTGCCGTTGTTGAAGTATCTTGAGGAGAGGGGCATAATGTTGAGGGATCTTGTAGATGCGACTCTGGAGCTGTTCGTCCCTCATCCAGGTGTAGAGACAAAGGAGAAGGCTACCGAGATCCTTATGGAAGAGTACTTTGACGCCTTGTCAGACGTGAACGTTTCCTGTCTGGAGATTGCGTGTTTCCGGGCAGAGGAGGACGCGAAAGCTGGCTTGGTTCCGGGCTTGACGCAGGAAAGATTCATGGGCCGTCCAGGACTCGTCGCCGATGAGCTATTGGGAATGACTATAGCCAGCTACATCGCAGGAGCGAGGGGAATCTTTGAGTTCATTCGATTCGACAAAGCCAAGCCAGGAATTTTAAAGAAGCTCGGGCCAATTTCAAACGATGCTATTGGAGGACTTATCGCGGGCGTATCATCAAACATGTATACTCGTGCTTTAAGAACTAAGAAATAAAATTGCTTAATAGGAAATCAAGAAAATGGAAGCCTTGAGAGTGATAGAAAAAGTTGCAAGTAAGATTGCTCCCGGACGTGCACCCTCGTTTATTGGAGCTCACGTAATCAAGGCTCTGGAGGTGATAGGCGCTGGAAAGGGTGTCGGTCGGAAAAAGTTGTCGGAAATACTAGGGCTTGGTGAAGGCGCCACACGAACTTTAGTGAGACATCTTAGAAATGAAGGGCTGATTGAAGTTTTAAGATCTGGAATCGTGCTCTCAAAATTTGGTGAAAAAGTCTTCTCCGACCTAAGGTCTAGAATTAGCGAGGAAATAGAAATTCCTAGAAGCTCTCTGACAATTGGATCCTTTAATGTGGCAGTTCTCATTAGAAATGCGGCTGGTTCGGTGAAATGCGGCGTGGAACAACGCGACGATGCAATCAAAGTTGGCGCGTTAGGAGCTACAACGCTTGTCTTCAGTCATAATAAGTTAATTATGCCTGGGATAAGCGAAGACATCTTCCAAAAGATCCAGCCAATACAGGATGCACTAATATCTAAACTTAAACCTACAGAAAACGACGTGATCATAATAGGAAGCGCCCATGAAAAGCGAGCAGCCGAATTCGGAGCAAAAACGGCAGCCTTAGAACTGTTGAAATCTGAGAAGTGATGCGCACGCACCGTAGATGTGAATTTGAAATTCGAACTTCCAGTTCATAACATATTTTTGGGGCATTCTATGTAAGCTAAATATTACACTATGATGCCAATACGGGAATTACTTTGAGAGGAAGAAATAATGGATTGAAAGTTTCTAAAATCGGTAAGACCTTAAATTATGTTAGAAATTTGAAAGCTGGCAATCATGGTATATTCTTTTACAGGAGTCCACATGAGAAGCATGAAGTGCTCTTTAACTTTTTGCAAGCCGGTTTTCAGAAGGGAGAAGGAGCGATTTACATTGCTACGCAAGAAACTTCCAAGCAAAGCCGTAGACACCTGGAAGATTTCGGATTGAACATTAAGGCCCTTGAAAGGAATGGCGTTTTGAGGATCTTTGACTATGACGATTGGTACATAATCGATGGCAAGGTGAATGGCTCACACACGATAATGTTGGCACAGCGCGTGTTCAATGAAGCAATGGAGATTGGACTCAAAGGATTGCGTGCATGCGGTGAAGCCGCATGTTTCTTTGAACACAAGAAAGAGAGAGAGTTGGTGGAGTTCGAGCTTATGATAGGCAGAAAACTTGACCTCCCCGTAACCGTGCTATGCGCCTACGACGTGAACCATGCCAAATCCCTTGAGGAAAAACTCTTTTTCAGTTTGATAAAGGCGCATGGGCCAGTTGTCACCTCAACCTTTGCGCAGGAAGTCAAGTTCGAAAACTTCTTTCCCGCAATCATGGACGAGGTGCTTGAAACCGTTTTCGGGGAGATAGGTAAGGAAACAATTTTGAGAATGCTCGACGAGCGCCATTCACTTACTCCAAAAAAGATTGCCGAAGACCCCGAGTCTTTCATTGAAGAATTGGAGGAACTAGTTGGTTCCGGGGCACAAGTTATCGCAAAATCGGTAGCAAGGCAAATGTATTCGAAGATGGGAATAACACAAAGTGAAATGAGTGTCGGAAAAAGATAAAATGGCGCGCTTCTGTTAACTCTTCGGGACTTCTGAGGTCTGCGCACACTCTGTTAACTATCGGGACTTTTTAACGGAAACTAAGGCGCGTAGCATCTTGCTACGCATAAACTCTTATAAAAAAGGCAATTTCAGAGAAATTCGGGTTAATACCGTTGCCTTTCGGTTACAGCGCCCAGCGTGAAGGTCTTAGCCCTTTCTTTCCTTCACGCTTTTCTCCCCCAAGTAAGGTGATTGACATGTATTTATTCTTAAAAAATTAAAGTTCAGATAACCAATTTATAGAGAGGCTTCTGAGTGAGGTGTATTGACTGTAGTTTTTGTGTTCACTATCCTTCTGCGTTGAAGTATTGGTGTACTATAAATAAGATGGAGATTTTGAACCCAACCCTTGAGTTGATTCCACGTTGCGAAGCATATCATGCCAAAATAAACTTAAAGCAATAGTGGCATCAAGTACGGAGTATTTTTGCTTTGAGTTAAGATGAAGCATAGAGAGAAGAAATGGCTTGTGACTCTGTAAGTCTTAGGTTGATGGACAATTGTTAATATTATTTGGTTCATGAAAGTCCCGAAGAGTTAACAGAACCCACAAACATATACATATGTGTGCGCGTGCTTACATGGATACTGGATGAAAGTTAAAAAAATGAGGAATTAGTACAAATTCACTCCGTGGGCTTTAAGTTCCCGCGACTCCACACTAACAATACGCGCGCATCAAATCGTATTGCCTATCATATCTTTCTTTGAACTCCCCCAAAAGTTGTAAAGTGTTGTCGCTCGTTTCGTTATCTATTAACACTAGCTTAATGTTTCTTTGGGAATGGATGAAAGTGAGGTTCTGCGCCACTCCTTTATGGACTACCTAAATTATGAAATATTTAGGGCAGAGTTCTGCTTTCTCGACCCAAAAGGACACTCGTAAGTCCTTGACCCCAGGTATTTTCGCTATATCAGCGCCTATTGTAATCAAATGTTCGAAATCTCTGGCTACACCGATAGCCAATAGATCATGGTCTCCCACGGTCTTAGCAGCCAAGATTATGTTTCGCATTTCAATCAACTTTTCTAAGATTAGTGACGATTCAGTGGGAGTAACTTCAGTTGTAAAGATGTGTGTCGGTGAGGCGTCTATCATGAATACGGCCATGCCATGGTAGCCAATTTTTTTCGGATTGATTACAACAGTTGATCCACGGATTACACCTTTTTCTTGCAGCGTTTTATATCTGCTTATTACAGTGTCTGGTGAGACCCCAAGTTCCTTCGCGATTTTTCTAAAAGATACGCGAGCATTTTCCGTCATTCTTTTAATTATTAACAAATCAGTTCCATCCATCTTCATCACTACTTCTTGAGATGTTTAAATTCGAAGTTCTCAGGGCATAACAATATTTCGCCGATCCAAATGCTCGTTGTGACCTCTCTGACCACGGGGTGTCCTTTTATCAAATCTTTTACTTGGCTGAGCTGACCAACATTCTTAAGAACTGCAATACAGAATATGTCATAGCTGCCCATAGACGTAGTGGAGAAGACTATCTCAGGCATCCTTCGTATCAATTCAACAACCTCCCTCAAGTGTGGATAGCTAACGTCAATACCTAAGCTTGCAACGCAGTCATAACCGAAGCTTTTCGGGTTCAAGAGTATCGTCGTACCTCTGATAATGCCGGCTTTCTTCATTTTTCTGTATCGTTTGCTTATCGTGTCTGTTGACACGCCACAATCCCTTGCTATGCTCGCAAAATTGGCACGTGCATCTTTTTGTAGAGTCCTGATAATGTTTACGTCAACCTCATCAATTCTTACTTTAGAGGTCATGCGTATGTACCCTCTTATCCTAAAATCATGTATTCAGAGTTTTTAAATTATACTATTTTTGACGCAAAATCTTATGATGTCGAGTATGCGTGGAGGGTTTCGGTTCCGATTCAACGATATAAGAGCATTATAAATTTTTTCTTATAATGTCGAATTAAAGCATCTAAATAGCGAACAAAAGCCTTAAATATTTGCTGAACGCCTTAAATTGTGCGTGATGCTACTTGGAAATAGCAGACATCATTAAGGAGATTGAAAACAGAAAGAAAACAGGAAAGTTGAGCACGAAGAGGGTTACCTGTGCTAACTGCGGAAGCACATGGATTGAGCTCGTCGGGTTGATTGTCGGGCAGAAAGAGGGATCCGAGAATCTTTGTCTTCGAATCGGTATGGAATCAGAAAATTGTCAAACATGTAGGTACAGACCTTTGGAATGTCAAGAATGTGGCTCAAAAGATGTATATGAAATAATGTTTACTGAGGAGATTTCTCAAAAGGTTCCACTAAGCTTCAAGGTTATAAAAAAGGTTACCAGAAGTTCAGATGCCAAGACCTCGTGAAATCTTCACTTCTAGCGACATAGGGAGCAGATAATTGACTCGTGGGGTGCTATGAAACTTGGCGGAAAGTGTTTCTGAATACAGCAAAGTCGACAAGATTGTCGAGAGTTATTTTTGCGAAGGATCAGCGTTAATTGCTATATTGCAAGAGATTGAGAATTTGTACGGTTATCTTCCGGCTTGGGCGTTGAGACACGTATCTGAAAGGCTTGACGTTCCTTTGATTCAGGTCTACGGTGTAGCTTCCTTCTATGATGCATTTCACCTGACACCGCGTGGCAAGCACCTCATTCGTGTCTGTCTTGGAACTGCCTGTTACCTAAGAGGCTCAGCTCGGGTTCTTGAGGCTTTGGAAAGAGAGCTAGGCATCAAAGACGGCGAGACGACCCCTGGTCTAGAGTTTAGTATTCAATCGGTCCGCTGTCTCGGTGCATGCGCGTTAGCACCAGTTATGATCGTCGGCGAACGCTACTTCGACAAAATGACCCCAACGAAAGTTAGTAGCGTGTTAAAGCGGGTGCAGGGTAAAAATGAAAAAGATTAGAACCCCTCAAGAGCTGGAAGCTCTACGAAACTCGTTGCTGCAACAGAGAGAACCCAACAAGCCATGCGTAAGAGTATGCCTCGGAACTGGTTGCCGAGCACGTGGTAGCGTAGGTGTCATAGAGGCTTTCAAGGATGAAATAAAGAGACAAGGTCTAGAAATTAAGGTAGACAGCAAGCAAACTGGCTGTCATGGCTTCTGTGAAAGAGGGCCTGTCGTTGTAATAGGCCCAAAAGAAATCTTTTATCAGAGGGTAAAATCATGTGACGTTGCTGAAATCGTTTCGAAAACCCTGCTCAATGGGAAGGTCGTTGACCGTCTTCTCTACGTAGATCCAGCAACGGGCCAAAAAGCCCTATACGAATATGACGTGCCTTTTTACAAAAAGCAGAGAAGACGAATTCTTGCCAACAATGGACGAATCGATCCCACAAAAATATTTGATTACATTGCTATCGGTGGCTATCAGGCTCTTGCTAAGGCTCTTACAACCATGTCTTGCGAGGAAATCATTGATACTGTTGAAAAATCTGGGCTACGTGGTCTTGGTGGAGGTGGCTTTCCAACTGGAAGAAAATGGAGGCTATGCCGTAAAGCCGCAGGAGACGTTAAATTCGTAATTGGAAACGGCGATGAAGGTGATCCAGGGGCCTTCAGCGATAGGAGTCTCATGGAGGCGAATCCTCACAGTATTCTAGAAGGGATGACTATAGGAGCCTACGCTATAGGAGCGAATCAAGGTTACCTGTACGTTCGCGCCGAGTATCCTCTGGCATTAAAGCACCTGCAGATAGCGATAGACCAAGCTAGGGAATACGGATTCTTAGGGAACAACATATTCAGTTCTGGGTTCGACTTTGACATCAAGATAAATCGCGGTGGGGGGGCGTTCGTATGCGGTGAATCATCTGCGTTGGTCGCTTCCATAGAAGGTAAAATGGGTGAGCCAAGAGCAAAGTATGTTCATACAGTCGAGCGGGGGCTATGGAACAAACCGACCAATCTGAATAACGTTAAGACCTGGGCCAGCGTGCCCTTAATTATCAATAACGGCGCAGATTGGTATGCAAAAATTGGGACCGAGAAGAGTAAGGGAACAGCAATTTTCTCTCTCGTTGGGAAAGTTAACAATACTGGGCTCGTTGAAGTTCCAATGGGAACCCCGCTCAAAGGGATCATTTACGACATAGGTGGAGGAATACTTGAGGGCAAGAACTTTAAGGCTGTTCAGACTGGTGGCCCTTCAGGTGGCTGTATACCTGAAGAATTGCTCGACCTCCCCGTGGACTTTGAGAGATTAACTGAGACTGGCTCAATGATGGGTTCCGGCGGTATGATAGTGATGGATGAGGATACCTGTATGGTTGACGTGGCTCGATATTTCCTCGACTTCTTACAGCATGAATCTTGCGGTAAATGTGTTCCATGCCGCGAAGGAATTAAAAGAATGCTTGAGATCATAACCGATATAACCGCGGGCCGAGGAAAGGAAGAAGATCCGGAGCTTCTTCAAGAGTTAGCGGAGATGGTCAGGGATTTTTCTCTTTGTGCTCTTGGTGGAACAGCTCCAAATACCGTCTTGTCAACCTTAATGTATTTTAGAGATGAATATGAGGCTCATGTAAGAGATAAAAAGTGTCCCGCCGGCATTTGCAAAGATCTCATCGAGTATTTCATCCTTGAAGACAAATGCACAGGATGTGGTGCCTGTTTGAAACTCTGTCCTCAGCAGGCCATACAAGGTGAGCCAAAGAAACTTCACATGGTTGACCCTGCCAAATGTATCAGATGCGGCATCTGTCGAGACGCTTGTACATTTGAAGCAATAATGGTTAAATAGGAAGTGATTAGATGGTAACCCTCACCATTAATGGAACAAAAGTTCAAGCAGAAGAAGGCTCTACCATACTTGAAGTTTCTAGATTCTACGGGATCGACATTCCAACCCTATGCTACCATGACGAGTTAACTCCCTACGGCGCCTGCCGTTTATGCATGGTAGAGGTTGACGACGGAAAAAGAACAAGACTGGTAGTTTCTTGCCTTTATCCTGTTAAGGAAGGGATAAAGGTGAAAACGAATACGGAGAGAGTGGTAAATGGGCGAAAGTTGATACTAGAATTATTACTCGCCAGATGCCCCAACTCGAAGACCCTGCAAGACCTAGCCTCTAGGATGGGATTGGAGAAGGTTAGATTCAAAATGGAAAATGAAGACTGCATCCTATGCGGGTTGTGTGTAAGGATGTGTGCAGAACAAATGGGAAGCGGAGCCATAGGTTTTGTGGGTAGAGGCAAAAAAAGAGAAGTAGTCACCCCCTTCCGTATGGCCAGCGAAATATGCCGTAACTGCGGAGCCTGCATGTATATTTGTCCCGCAGTAGAACTGCAGTGCCGTGGGGTTAAGTCTCCAGGAGAACTTTGCAATTCTTGCCTTGTCTTCACCCCACAATGTTTAGAAAAGTACGGTCAGGTCATGTGTACTCTAGACTCATGTGGAGCATGTGTAGAAAAGGAGGAAAAGTGATATGAGCCTTTCAAAACCAAATGCGAGTGCAGCAACTCTAACCAAAAACAGAACCGAACCATGTCCCGTCAGCGGGCTTTGCGTCACGTGCGTAGACGGATGTCCGGGTCCCTGTGAAGTTGCCAAATCCGCCATAAGAGGCCACGAAGTCATCTACCCCGCACCCTTCGGAATAATAACCACCGGATCCCAGAAAAACTATCCCGTGGACCTCTCCCACTTTAACATTATGGGAACAACCGTGGGAGCTGTCGGTATCGAAGCCGATAGTGACAAAGCCATATTTCCCAACGTTGACTTGGAAACCAAGATTGGTCAAGGTAAAGGTATAAGATTAAAAGTTCCATGGTTCACTTGTGCGCTTGGCTCGACAAAAATCGCCAAGGACAACTGGAAAGAATTGGCCATTGGCGCAGCGATATCAGGAACCATGCAAGTGATAGGGGAAAATGTATGCGGCATGGACATTGATTCAAAAATCAAGAATGGAAGAGTGGTTCATTCTCCAGAATTGGAATGGAGGGTGAAAACCTACAATGAATGGAGAGAAGAAGGCTACGGTGCCATTGCTGTTCAAGCCAACGTAGAAGATACAAGACTTGGGGTCCATGAACACGTTATTTCAGATTTGGAAGTGGATGCCGTTGAACTAAAATGGGGTCAAGGCGCTAAGGATATCGGTGGCGAAGTTAAAATTAAGGATCTAGCTAAAGCGCAGCTTCTAAAGAAGAGAGGGTACATAGTTCTCCCTGATCCTGAAGATCCAGATATTATTGAAGCGTTCAAGAAAAGGCAATTTACAGAGTTTGAAAGACACTCCCGAGTTGGCATGGTTAACAGAGAAGACTTCATAAACAGAGTGAAAGAGTTGAGAAGCTTGGGTGCTAAGTACGTTTTCCTAAAGACAGGGGCTTACCGACCAGCAGATGTGGCAAGAGCCGTAAAATTCTCGTCGGAGGCCAGAATTGACCTACTTACCGTTGACGGTGCGGGTGGTGGAACAGGGATGAGTCCATGGCGTATGATGAACGAATGGGGAATACCCAGCGTAGAGATATGGTCATTAACGTATCAATATGTAGATAGAGTAGCGAAGAAAGGAGAATACGTGCCCAGCATAGCCTTCGCGGGAGGCATTACCATGGAAGACCACATCTTAAAAGCACTGGCTCTGGGTGCACCCTACGTCAAAGCTGTGGGTATGGCTAGAGCCCCCCTCACCGCGGCTATGGTAAGTAAAAACGTAGGTAAGGGGATCGTTGAAGGTGACCTTCCTGTATACTATGCAAGATACGGAAACACTGTTGAGTCAATTTTTGTCGAAGCAAGCAGGTTGAAGAATAGGTTCGGGAAAAAGTTTGCAGATATACCAACCGGGGCAATCGGCCTCTACACCTACAACCAAAGGCTGATCCAAGGATTAAAACAATTAATGTGTGGTGCTAGAAAATTCGCGGTTGAGGAAATCACACGAGATGACGTTGTCGCCTTAACTCCTGAAGCTGCACAAGCTTCGGGGATTAAGTATGTTATGGATGCAGACAAGGAAGAAGTAGAAAAAATCTTAAGCTAAGTAAATGCGCGCGCACCTCCTCCGTTAAGAGGGATTAACGAACGTTAATTGCGGTTCACAAAGCTTTTCCTTCTAGCTATTAAATTATATATGAGCTTAGCCAAAAATAGCAAAAGGAATATTAAACCAGTATGCCTCACTTTTTTCTATTATGGGTCTTACAGTTCCAGCCAAAATCGCTGCGAGTAGAATAACGTGATGACAACCCCCGCAAACTCCCTTTTTTCGCTGACGAAGTGATTTTAGCTTCCTAAGAGAAGCCTACTGGTCTTATAGTGATTCTCGGTAGAGGGTAAAGTTTAGTTATGTAGCCTTCCTTGTCAATCACGCCCAGATCAATGAGACGTTTATATTCTTCTTGGGAAAGAGAGTCATGGGACCGCACATTGTCTAGCCCCCCTTCTTCTAGTTCGGCATCACGCCAAATTCTGTGATACTTTAAAACTATGCGTTTCGCAACCGTTATGATTATCTGGTCATCCACGCCTCACCCTCACTAAAGAGAGCCTCAGTTTTGCGTGGTTCTGGAAGCGATCCGTTTCCATCCATTCCAACCCCGGCGGTAGATGCTGGGTGAAAGGTTAAAAAAGAGGGGAGAGTTAGTACAAATTCGCTCTGCGGGTTTCAAGTCCCCGCGCGCCCGCCACCCATTGAGCGCATTTGTACTACTGCTTCTTCGCGGAAAACACAAAACAGAAAAAAGAGGGAAATTGCGGGGGACATTTGAGAACAAAAGGCAGTGTATTCCAGGTGCTATGGTTCGTACTCATTGCGCTTGGCATCATGTTGGCTGTCGCAGGTTCGCTGTCTCCATAGGGGCTCTTTCTCCTTTTCTTGCTTTTTCCTAGCACGTTTTCTATGCAGATTGTCAACTTGATAAAGCAACGTAGATGTTCACGTTCCGATGTCGGAAATTGTCCCACCTTCCTGAACATCGCGGATCACCTTTTCAACAGCCTTGACAACCCGGTCCAGAATCTCCAGAGAACCCAGCTCAGGGTCTACATAGCCAAGAATCAACTTCTCAACCCAGCAAAGAGCATCAACCACGCCACTCCGATAATCAGACACCCGCCTCACCACCGACACCTGTTAGGACAATCGGAACATAAAAACTCAAACTAGCATTAAAACCAAATATAGCCAGAAAACCAGCTTCACTACGCTTGAAGCGTCAGTCTTTGGTTCCTCAAAATTCTTAAAGCTTTGAGCAGAGTTACGGTTTTCGGGTTTTCCCGGTTCAGCTTGATAATTTTCAAGCGGCCATAATATCGGATGTTCACGATTCCTTCCTGTTCGAGAATCTGGAGGTTGCGATTCACTTGGCCATAGGTGCTGTTGACTCTGCGCACCAAATCCATAACATGGGTTTGGCTGACTTTTGACAAGTTTTCAAGAATCTTTTGTCTACACGAAGAAGCCATCAGCCGCCCCAAATCCAAGGTCTAATCTCCGAAACTCCATGCCAAAAGCCAGCCATATAAAAGAAACGACGAAACTGACCCAGCAAAAGGAGAGAGATGACGCTGAAAGTGATTCTTCAAGAATACTTTCACTTATCTCTATTCTTCCCAAACATTTCGTTACCCTTAAAAATACAACCATTGACCTAAAACTACAGAGCGCCGAGGTGGGGCGCAATGACAGAAATACCAAGAATGAAAACGGAATAATGAAAAATGAGAAGAAAAAAAGCAATGGTTACAGCCCTCATAGGGACAATGATATTGCTATCGCAAGCATTCGGAATGCTTCCAACGAGTGCACAGAAAACAAACGTCATTTCAGTCACGTACCAGTTTGACGCATCCGAGATTCTGCGCTGGTTGGACACATATCAATGCGTGGAAAATCTTCGAGTACAGGGAGAGCCTGGTGAACCTTTGGCACCATACAGAACAGCCAAAATCCTGTTGCCACCCTATTCCAAAGTTGCTAACGTTTCTGTCGAAATGAGATTTGGCGGCAAGCACTTCGTCAAGGATATCCTATGTGGACAGCCTGCCGTTGTCATAGGCGAAGAGCCGAAAATCGTAGAAAAGAACCCAACTATCTATAACTCAGATGAGCTTTATCCCAGAGAATGCTACCGCGTCGGTTCTGTTTGCTCCTTCCGTGGCTACAATATTCTGCATGTCCGACTGTATCCCGTCCAGTATCAGCCTAGCTCCAAGCTTGCTACATACTACACAGAAATGACAGTATATGTCATACTAGGGACGGGTAACGGGATGGATAAGTTCCGCAACCTTGCCAAGGATAAGAAGATCGCAACAACAATTGTCGACAACCCAGAGATTCTGTCAACCTACGACTCCACTCTTGTCACAACTGAAACACTCGGCACGACTTATGAATACATCATAGTCACCACACCTGACCTTGCAGATGAGTTCCAGGTTCTCGCAGACTGGAAAGCCAACTTTGTAGACGGTGCCAAAGTAGTTACAGTGAACTACGGTGCCAGCGACACCGAAATCAAGAACGTCATTAACAATTACTACACCAACTACGGCACGAGCTACGTGCTTCTAGGCGGTGATGTAAGTGTGATCACATATCACACCAAATTTGTTGAAACGCCAAGTGCGCAGGCAAATATTGCAGAAGACTACTGGTATGCTAACTTGGTTGGAGACGATGACATCTCCTACTACGAGGTTTACATTGGCCGTGCACCAGTTGACAACGGCGCGGAGGCAACCAACTTTGTGAACAAAGTCATAGCGTATGAGCAGATGCCTAAGCCTAGGGCGAATCTATTTCACGAGTCCAGAGTTGGAGCTGATAATGACCCAGAAGCTCGTGAGCTTGCGTGGCAGTGCGAGCAGTACGTACCCGCTGGCTACACTCACTACGAACTCTTTGAAGAGAATGGCAGAATCAACAAAACCGACTGGATTAACTTCTGGCGCAATGACGGAATCATGTGTGAACACGAGGGTCACGGTGACAGCACTTTTTACTACATCAGTTACGATAACGGGAGTAGCCCAGTAAAATGGTACAACACTGATGTAGCTAGCTTAGACAACACATTCTGGCCTGTCCACACATCGCCAGCTTGTTTCAGTGGGCAGTTCAGGGTAGAGGATTGCCTAGCTGAGGCTTATGTGAAAGACGACCACGGTGCAATAGCCTGTTTGATGAACGACAAATACGGCTGGTATAGGGCAGGTGACACCACCTACTACTCTGGTGACTTCATCGAGATGCAGTTCAAAGCTCTCTATCAGGATGGTTGGACGAGCATAGGCTCCATGCTTGCCCATTCCAAACACTACTTCATCGACGAAGCCAATAGCGATCCAACTTGGGAGTGGTGTTGGCGCGAAATCAACCTGATAGGAGATCCTGAAACGTGTTTGCTTATCCGACCTGACCACGACGTCCGTGTGTCGAGTTGGAAGTTGCCTTTCGTTTCGGAGCCTGGCGACACCGTGCTCGTCAACGCCACCGTACTCAATTGGGGAAAAAGCATTGAGAGGAACATACGTGTTAACCTGCTAGTCAACGGAAGAAAGGTGGATTCCAAGAGAATCGACTTGCTGGAAAGCCTTAAGTCGGCAACAGTTAATTTCCTTTGGACTCCGACAAATAATGGAACCTACAATGTCACAGCCCGTGTGGAACCGGTGAAAGGAGAAAGTTACACTGAAGACAACATTCAGTCCGCATATTCTTGGGTAAAACCCAGGAAAACCGTTAGGGTTCCCGACGACTTTCCAACAATAAAGGAGGCGGTCGAGACAACAAATCTTTGGATTTACTATGGAGATGCAACTATATGGGTAGCTTCTGGAACATACAATGAATACGATCTGCTCATACGAACGAAATTGACATCGTTGATGCTTGTTGGCGAAAATAGAAGTAGCATCATAGATAGCCAAGGTAAAGGTTTCGCAACCCTTTCGCTATATGCAAGTAACGTCACCGTCACTGGATTTACTATGAAAAATTCGACGACAGGCGTTAGGATCAGGGGTGCCTACAACACCGTTAGCGACAACACAATGTCAGATAACAAGTACTACGGCATCAGCCTACTAGGGTTCAGCAACAACACCGTCAGCGGCAACATCATGTCAGACAATGGATTAGCCGGCATTAACCACAGGTACTCCAGCGGCAACACCATTAGTAACAACATAATCTTAAACGGCACCCTAACTGGTATTGACGTTATATTTTCCAGCGGCAACACCATTAGTAACAACAAAGTGTCAAACATTGTTAAAATGGAGGATTGGTATACTGGCAATGGTATCCTCCTTCAAATGGAAAGCAGATATAACTGGGTCGTTGGTAATACAATATCGAACAATTATCGAGGCATGTTTCTATTCTCTTCAGGCAGCAACAACATTTATCACAACAACTTCATCGACAACACTTGGGAGCATGTATACAACGAATTCTCAGTGAACAATTGGGATGATGGCTATCCCTCCGGCGGCAACTACTGGAGCGGCTACACTGCTGTTGACGAGAAAAGTGGTCCAAACCAAGACCAGCCTGGAAGCGACGGAATAGGCGACACACCATACGTCATCGACGCATGGAACCAAGACAACTATCCGCTTGTGCATCCATGGGGGTCAATCCGAAACGTTGACACAGGCAAGATATACTTAACCATCCAAAAAGCTATGGATGCTCCTGAAACCTTAGACGGCCATACAATAGAGGTAAAGGCGGGAACATACCACGAGAACGCGGTTGTCAACAAATCTCTGACACTTATGGGAGAAGATCCGAGCACAACCATCCTCGAAGGTAAAGGAGGTCACACCATCATCGTTCAAGCAAACAACGTCACCATTAGCCAATTCACGATACAAAACAGTTATCTCTCTGGAATCCTTCTATACTATTCCAACTACAGTACTGTCAGCGACAACATTGTGTTAAACAGCACTTTCTTCGGCATTTACCTAATTAATTCTAGCAACAACACCGTTTGCAATAACACGATATCAAACAACGCTTGGGGCATATCCTTACAGGAATCTGACAACAACGTTGTCTACCATAACAGCTTCATGGACAACACTTACCAAGTGTACAGTTCCGCTTCAACAAATACTTGGGACGACGGTTATCCATCCGGAGGCAATTACTGGAGTGACTACACTGGCGTAGACGAGAAAAGTGGTCCAAACCAAGACCAGCCTGGAAGCGACGGAATAGGCGACACACCATACGTCATCGACGCATGGAACCAAGACAACTATCCACTTATGAATCCGTGGAACCCTTAATGATAGCAACCAGACACTAAAGCGAGACTTAGCCACACCACCCATCAAAAGGCAAACAGAAAAAAGTTCAAAATAGAAGCTCCTTCCTTCCCTTTTTTATTGTGCACCATTTTAAAATAGCCACTTCTAATCATTCTTCTGCATTACAAACCAGAAAAAAGAGGGGAGTTTGCGGGGGAATTCGGGAGATATCGCCATGTGCCCGTGGTTCAAATCCCCGCGACCCCACCAGAAGCTTATTTTTGCAAAAGTGTTTTAGAAAACGGTTCTGATCTACCGCAAAATAAAAAAAGCTTTTAGACGGAGAGTTATTTTCAAGCATTTACAATTCTAAAGTGGGGTTTGTTGTTGGAGAACTCGTATGAAGGTCTATGTTTCCTGAAAAGAGAAGATCTTAGGAGAATTCATTCTTCAACGTTGAAGATTCTTGAGGAAACGGGGGTCAAGGTGGACGAGGAAAATGCGTTAAAACTGTTAGATGATGCAGGGGCAACTGTGGATTTCAAACGGAAAATTGTGAAGGTTCCGCAGAGTTTGGTTGAAGAATTAATTAAGAAGGCAAGGAGATGTGTTAGGTTGTGTGGCAGAAATCCGAAGCATGACCTGACCTTAGGAGAAGGCAGAGTTTACGTTATGACTTCCAGCACCGGCATCAGAGTTTTAGATATGGACACTGGGGAAGTTAGGCCGTCGACGAAGAAAGATGTGGAAGATAGTGCGAGGCTGGCAGACGCTTTAGAAAATTTTCACATTTATTCGATTATGGTAGATGCGTTGGATTGTCCAGAAGATATTATGGGTTTAGAAGAAGTTGATGCAATGTTCAATAACACCGAGAAACACATAGACACTGGTGCTCTGAGCACTGAAAACACGAGAGATGAAATTCGGATGGCGGCGGCGGTGGCAGGAGGCTTTGAAGAACTTAGGAAAAGGCCGATAATAGACTTTCTGCAGACTCCGGTTTCGCCGCTTATACAGGACAAGGGGAACACTGAGGCTATTTTGGAATGTGCTAAGCATTCGGTTCCTCTTATAATCTTGAACATGACGCAGGCTGGAGGCACTTCGCCTGTGACGATTGCGGGCACCCTTTCCGTAACTAATGCTGAGGTGTTGAGTGGCATGTTGATTGCGTATTTGGCGAATCCCGATGTGCCTTTGATTTATGGAACAGCGTCCATTGTTTTGAATATGAAAAGCTTGTCCGGGCCGTCGATTTTTGGTCTTGTTGAGGATGGTTTGATTGCTATGGGGGCGGCACAACTGGCGAAGTATTATGGTTTTCCTTCGTTGGTTAATGCTTCCTTTGACGGTTGGTCAGAACTTGAGGGAGAGTGGTTGAACTTTTTAGGAGCGATAACGGCGATGTTGCCTCCCTTGGCGAAGGCGGATATTCTTTATGATGGGGGGTTGATTGAAGATGCGAAGACTTTGTCGTATGAGGCTATGGTTATTGCAGATGAAGTGGCGGGTATGGTTCTTCGAGCCTTAAGAGGTATTGAGGTGAGTGAGGAAACTTTAGCTGAGAGTGTTATTCATAGGGTTGGATCTGGCGGAAATTTCCTCTCTGAGAGACACACGCTTGAACACTTGCGGAAAGAAATTTTTATTTCAGAAATATTGGATAAGCCGCGGATGAAGGATGTCAGGGAGGCGGCTAAGAAAAGAGCTAAGCAGCTTCTGAGCACTCATCAGCCGGAGCCCCTAGATAAGAGTGTCCGAGAGGAGTTGAGGATGATTGTCAAAGAAGCTTTGAAGAGAGGGCGAAGGGGAAGGGAAAAAGTGGTTTAAGGGTGCTTGCAGGAATAGAAAAATGTTCTATAATTTTTCGGGGTAAAACTTAAATCATGCGGATAGGCAATAAACATTTGTATAGAGGATGGATAGATTGTCCTCTATATTAAAAAGTAAAATAATGAGAAAGGAGAAAGAGATGGATTTGAATTTCATAGCACCTTCGAAGTTTGTTAAACTGGTTTCAGCGACGCTGTTTTGTCTGATGCTGGCTAGTTCGATTGTAGGAAGCGGTATTAACGTGGTACCGCAAGCACAGGGATTACCTTGGTCAATCGAGTTATACGCGACGAGAACCCTCAATCCCTATTGGGGATATTACGGAGGCTATTTCGATCTTTGGGCAAGGATTGCGCCTGAGCTTGCAAAGATTGGCATTACCCTTAAAACTCAAGAGTTCAGTGATTTCGATTGGTACGATCGTGTTTGGGACACGGGTTGGAACAAGACTCACACAGCGGGAGGATGGGACATGATCATGATCGAGTGGTGGTTGCAACCCCATGCCGTGATCCCCTGGTTTGAGTCGATGGTTTACGGCAACATGACGATACCTGAAGGGGGCTTCAACATTTGCCATTGGAACAACACAAAGGCTGATAAACTTCTACGGGAAGGGATGCAAGCAATTGATGCAGAGACGAAAAAGGAGAAGATATGGAGGTGGCAGGAAAGGTTTATGCTAGACCCACCTTGGGCTTGCGTATATATACCTAAGACCTATGAGATTACGGGTTCCTACGTTGAGGGCTATAATCCGTCTGGATCTTGGTGGTACGACATTACGCACCTACAGCTTAACGGATCAGTCTTTGACGCCTATGTGACGAATCCAGACCGCATTGCAGCTGGGAAGGATGTGTTTATATACGCTGTTAGCGAGGACGTGTGGTCTCTGCTCCCGATGTACATAGAAACCTACACAGAAGAGCAAATGGGGTGCCTGTTGTGGAGCACCCTATACATGTGGGGCATCGAACCAAGTGAATGGCCTAAATATATGCATGGAGAAGATCCTAGCACGATTGATCCTACCGACTGGGAGTGCACTCCTAGCTTGGCAGTTCAAGACCCAATCATGCTGGACGGAGGAAAGAAGGCGAGAGTTGTCATAAGGGACGACGTTTATTGGAGTGACGGTGTTAAGCTCACGGCACGCGACGTACAGTTCACCTTCAACACCTGTACCCTGAACCTAGCAGCCAAAAACAGTGGCTACGGAGACTTTGTCTCACAAATAAAGGATGTGGAATATGTAAATGAAACATGTGTTGACTTCATCCTCAAATACGCAATCCCAATGAGCGACTTGAAATCTGTGCTTTCAAATGACTGGGGAGGCGGCCGCATTATGCCCTTACACAAACTTGGAAAGTATATGGACCACCCAGGCGGAATGAGGACTGACCCATCGAATTATGACTTCGGGACTCCGTCAAGCTGGCTGCCGGTTACTGGACCCTACAAAATGGTTGAATGCGTTCCTGGCGACCACATGACCTTTGTAAGAAACCCAGACTACTTTGGTTACGATTTGGGCTGGGGACCACATGTCAACAACTTCATCATTAAGTGGGTACCAGATCCAGCCACAAGGTTGATAGCCTTAGAAAAGAATGAGATTGATTTCGGAGAATACCCAACTGGACCAGTGAGCAAATTCAAGGAACTGATGGTGGGTCATCCCAATATTAGGGTCAGTCAATACCTCTATCCTGCAACCAATGCCATATGGTTTAACCTTGATCACCCAGACCTCAGCAACAGATACCTTAGACTGGCCATAGCCCACGCCATTCCATGCCAAGAAATATTCGACGACATACTCCCAGGCTGGGGCATCGAAGTAGCATACCGCGGGTTAACCCACATCTTGCCCTGCCACTACTACACCGAGCCTCCAGAGTACGGCGGCCAGACGGTAAGCCTCTTCAACACTGAACTTGCGCCCTACGAATACGACATCAATAAGGCGATGAAGTACATGGAACTGTGGTGGTATTCTAAGACAGGCAAAGACTGTACGAAAGGACCTTTAGGAGACGCAGACTTCAGCGGATTCGTTGAAATGCCTGACTACTACCTCTGGGTAAAGTGGTTCGGCAAGACAACAGGGCAGATAACGTTCCTGCCAGGTCAAGATGTAGATCCAGACTTTGACAACAGCGGACTCGTTGCCATGCTCGACTACTACAACTGGACAAACCGCATAGGATGGCACTACCCGTGAACGGGGGCAAGATAACGATGAGGAAAAATGTGCTGTCACCGTTGGTTCTCTTGCTGCTTGCCATTAGCCTGATCAGTGGGCTTAGCGTAAACACGACAACGCTTTCCGCTGCTGCAAGCCCCGCCATCTACGTATATCCAGCACTGGTTGAAAATGTAATGCCTCCCAACACTTTCACCGTTGCAATAAAAACGGATTACACAGGAAACGACATCACGGGCTGGCAGTTTACCCTAAGCTACAACCCACTCGTCCTGAGAGGCATTTCTGTCACCGATGGAAATCTCATCCCTGTGGGATGGGCTGCGGGTCGATCGCCATGGGACTTTGAGCCGGGTTACGAAAACACGGCTCAGGGACAGTTTAGCGCAGGAACATTCGACAACAACGAGGGCGAATTGTCGCTGACAATGGGCTACTTCACCATCGATTACATGCCAATGCCAGTGGTGTCTGGATCTGGAACCCTAGCATACGTAACTTTTCAAGTAGTTGGCTTGGGAGACTCTTACATAATCCTTGGATCCGAAACGAAGCTCATTGGATACACTAACGTCAAGTGGGATTTTGACGAACTTGGAAACGAGCTGTATGGAGGATGGGGAACCGACTACGAAATCATAGACGCATCGGTGAATCCTGAAAACTTAGAGCACGGCTACTTCACGAACGTGGGACCATTGACCCACGACGTAGCAATTGTCAGCGTCACAGCATTCCCAACTTCAGTTAACGGAGGCGAGCTCGTAGACATCACGGTTGTCGTTGAAAACCAAGGAACGGCAACCGAACCGAAAATCGATGTCTCCGCCTACTTCGACATCTACATGCGTATCGACACCCAAAGAGTGAGGAATCTGCCAGGAGGCGGAACCACAACCTTAGTATTCACATGGAACACAACGTATGCATCGGTTGCAAGCCACCTCATAAGTGCTAAGGTGAGCATCGTACCTGGCGAAACAGATACAGCCGACAACACTTTCATGGACGGCACAGTTGAGATAGTGACAACACTCGTAGCCGCTATCGAGGCTCCGGATGTAGCAAACGTCCACGAAGATATAGTCTTTGACGCAAGCGGTTCTGCTGGAAACATCGTCGAATACCGATGGGATTTCGGAGACGCATACAACGAAACGGGTTGGCCAATCATCATTACTACGAATGAGCCAACAATCATTCACAGGTACTCAAAGGTTGGAATCTACGGAGTCTGGCTAAAGGTCGTTGACGACACGGGCGCAGTCAGTTATCCAGCCTACCACAGCATAGAAATAGTATATCCCTGCGCTGCTTCCCTAGTGAAGTGGAAGGCTAA
>Ga0315306_10000212_pt1 | contig 29056 bp, 19 predicted proteins | sample TDP1_MG_FD_203803 | JGI IMG/M metagenome (GOLD analysis project Ga0315306, IMG submission 203803) | Freshwater sediment microbial communities from Lake Towuti, South Sulawesi, Indonesia - TDP1 | ecosystem: Environmental > Aquatic > Freshwater > Lake > Sediment | place: Indonesia: South Sulawesi... | reverse complement strand
GCTTCAGGAACATACAATGAATCCGTGACTGTGAACAAGCCCATAACGCTTATCGGAGAAAATAGCAAGACCACCATTATTAGATGCGACGGGACTAACCACGTTATCTATGTAACCGCAAATTATGTTAACATCAACGGGTTCACAATACAAGACGGGCTACAGAACTATAAAGCCGGCATCTGGCTACAAGAGAGCAAAGGCACCAACATCAATGACAACATCATAATAAACAATTTTCAAGGCATCATTCTACAACGCAGCAACAACACCAAAATCAACAACAATATCATAGCAAACAATCAGCACGGCATAGGATTATCCTCTTCTGACAGAAACATCATTAGCGACAGCATCGTCTCAAACAATCTTTTCTATGGCATTAACCTACAGTCAGACTCCGACGAGAATATTATCAGCGGCAACACCGTCTCCGACAACAAATACGGCATTCACATACTGGAGTGTTGCGACTACAACACCGTCTATCACAACAACGTAATCAACAACACATATCAAGCAAGTAACAAGAAACTGAACACGTGGGACAATGGTTATCCTTCAGGCGGCAACTATTGGAGTGACTACAACGGCACAGACCTGTACAGTGGTCCTTATCAGAGTGAGACTGGAAGCGATGGCATAGGAGATACCCCATACCATATTGATGATGACAATCAAGATAGGTACCCCCTAATGTATAAATGGCCAGACATAACCCCACCAACTACCACCGACAATTACGATGGACAATGGCACACCACAGACTTCATCATTACCCTAACCGCTACAGACAGTGAGAGCAGGGTGAAAGAAACATACTACCAAATCAACGATGGTTTAATCCAAAACGTGGGCGCACATGGACAACCCCTAATAACTACCGAAAGCGCCGATAACAGGTTGGAGTATTGGAGCGTAGACAACGCTGGCAACAATGAGACCCACCACGTTTTAACTGGTATAAAGTTAGACAAAACGCAACCCGTAGCCGATGCTGGCTCTAATCAAGCGGTTGCCGAGGACGCGCTGGTAACGTTTGATGGCTCAGCGGCATCAGACAACATTGGCATAGTTAGTTATGCATGGACTTTCACGGATGTTACTCCACAAACCCTAACTGGTGTTAACCCCACCTACATTTTTGCTACGCCTGGCATCTATACGGTTACTTTAAACGTGACTGATGTTGCTGGCAACTGGGACACTGACGAGGTTGTGATAACCGTCCTTGATGTAACTGTGCCACTGGCAAATGCTGGTCCCGATCAGATGGTTGATGAAGACACCTCGATGAGTCTTGAAGGCTGGCGGTCGACGGACAACGTCGGGATTACAAGCTGGACGTGGACGTTCATTGATGTGACACTCAAAACCTTGACTGGGGAGAATGTAACCTATATCTTCACAACCCCAGGCGTTTATGCTGTCACTTTGAATATCACTGACGCTGCAGGAAACTACGCAACGGACACTGTTGTTATCACGGTTCTCGACGTGACAAAACCTGTGGCTGACGCGGGTATTGATCAGAAGGTCGTGCAGGGAATGACCGTTACCTTCGATGGCAGCGGGTCCACTGACAACGTAGGCGTTGCAAGTTATACGTGGACTTTCACGGATGTGACGCTAATTACCTTAACTGGCGTAGATCCTTCGTACACGTTTAGAAACATTGGCACTTTTGAGGTAACACTAAAAGTTTCTGACTATGCTGGCAACTGGAACACAGACACCATGTTGGTCACGGTCTTAATTGATACGATTTCACCGAAAGCCGATGCAGGTTTCAATCAGACGGTGCCTGAGGACACAATTGCGAATTTCGACGCAAGGAGCTCCAGCGACAACATAGGCATTGTCAGTTACGAGTGGGACTTCGGAGACGGAACCACCGGAACCGGCATAACCGCCACCCACAATTACACTCAACCGGGAATCTACGCGGTCACGCTGACGGTGAAGGACGCCGCAGGAAACAGCGGTACTGATTCAATCACCATCACGGTTATTGACATAACAGCGCCCATAGCAAACGCAGGATCTGACCAAACCGTTGCTGAAGATACTTTAGTGACCTTTAACGGCTCTCAATCTTCAGACAATGTGGGCATCATGAACTACACGTGGACATTCATCGACATAACACCACAAATCTTGAATGGTAAGAATTCCACATACACCTTTGCAACTCCCGGCATCTACATCGTCACGCTAACGGTGGAGGACGCTGCGGGCAACACCGACACCGACACGGTCACTATCACTGTTCTACTTGATACAGACGGAGATGGAACGCCAAACATCACGGACCCAGATGATGATAACGATGGAGTTGTTGATGGTGAGGATGCGTTTCCCCTTGATCCAACCGAAACAGTTGACACAGACGGAGATGGGGTTGGAAATAATGCGGACACGGATGACGACAACGATGGGATGCCAGATACTTGGGAGACCGAAAACGGGCTTAACCCGCTCAACGCAGCTGACGCTTCCCTCGATCCTGATGGCGACGGCCTAACTAACCTCGAAGAGTATCAGAGAGGTACAGACCCCAACGTTTCAGATGCCCAAGCCTTTCCATGGTGGATTTTAGGCGCGGCTACGGCAGCTATAATAGGAATAGCTGCTGTCGTGACCATTCTTTGGAAAAGACGAAAATAACCTCTCAATCCTCACTCTTCTACACACGCGCAAAACTATACGGTTGATGAACTTTGTGAAATGTATTTTGAGGCACATTGAAACAGTTTTATGTGATGATGGGCTGCTATTTAGGATATTTCGTCGGCACCCTTCTTATCGGCTGGACTTGCGCAACAGACATTACAGACAATGTCCCAAACATCGCCAATAATGAGAAAACCAAAGTAATCATCTTACGCGTCATTATTTTTTAATAGGTGATTCACATATAGAGAATACTTCCGCAAGACTTATAATTGATTTAAGCCTAATTTATAGTGCTGAAAGGAGAAAAGGGGAAGCGATTCTGAAACTTTCACGTCTGGCCAGACGTTTTGCAGTAATTTTGATAGTGGTTTTAGTAATCGTTTCTCCTTATTTTATGACACAAGTTGAGAGCGGTAGTTCAACCAATACATTATACGCCCACGCAGAAAGAACAACCATAGGTGGCTCCAGTTATTACTTACACAAATTGTCGTCTGCAAACGGTCCCGCAATTATATTAAACGCGTCAGCGGCATCAACTGGTAGGAAGCTGATGGGCAGATGGGTTTATTCATTAAATGGAATAGTTTCGATTCCAGCCTCAACATGGACTGTTACATATAGGGTCACGAGAGGCTCAACTGCATCCGCTATTGTCGTGCACGCTGACGTTGACGTATTGATTAGGAAAAGCGATGGCACGATAAGGGCAACGATAGCTACAAATGTTGCAAACTCACCGAACATATTAGGAATTAATGTTTGGGAAACATTGACAGGAACATACAGTTGGCCTGGTTATACGGTTGTTGACCAGACAGACTATTTGGAAGTGGCATATTACATTCAGGTTACAACTTCGCAGAACGGAAAATATGCTCGTTTGTTGGTTGATGACGGTACGTTACCTTTGGCAGATCAGACCAAAATAGAGAATATGATATTTACTTATCCTAACCAAGCCCCTGTAGCTTCTTTCACATACTCACCAGCCGATCCCTACGCACAAGAAATTATAACCTTTGATGCGTCAGCCTCCTACGATCCTGACGGTAGCATTGTCAGCTACAAATGGGATTTTGGAGATGGCAACATCGAAACGGTGACAACATCCATAATAACACATGCTTATGTGGACTGTGGAAACTACACAGTAACCTTAACAGTTACCGATAATGAAGGTCTAGCAAGCTCTACTTCACAAACAATAACAGTTGTTAATCCGAGTCTGCTGCGCCTCTGGGCGGATGTTGGTTCATATGTTGGTTCACACTCTGATGCGTGGATACTTGAAAGCTGGGTTGCAGGTAGCAATGTCCCTCCCGGTGGCTCTGTCAGCTTTGACCTCTACATTGACGCCATAAGCAATCCCGACATGAGGGATCCTGCATACGATGTTTATCTGGCCGTAGCAGTCAATGATACAGCTCAAGTAGCCAGCATAACCATAGGACCAACCACTATAACCACATTTACTTATGGAGAGGTTACTTGGCCAGCTGCAGCAGGTGGCGGTACCCTCTCGCGTCATGGCGTCTACCCAACCTGGTATGCCCTGGCTCCATTTGGCAACGTAACTTCTAACCATGGATACTATACGATTCCCGGTGATCCATATGGCCCGTACTGGGCCTTTAGAGCACACGTCTCTGTAACCATAACGGCGAGCGCTACAATGAACGCCAGCTTTAAGGTTCACTTTGACGCGCAAGGCACATTAGTAAGGGGTTCAACTGATCCGCGAGACCGCAACTCCAACTCATTCTCTCACGACTTAACTTTTGGAGGCGCTCTTTCCGTCCTAATTCCTCCTGTGGCTTGTTTCACCGTCTCCAATGATAGTCCAAATGTGTGTGAAACGGTCACTTTCAACGCCTCATGTAGCTACGACCTTGACGGCGTTATTGTCAAGTATGAGTGGGACTGGGAGGGCGACGGCATCTACGATTTCGATGCAGGCAATAATTCAATCACATACCATCACTATGACACATATGGATACTACTATCCTAAGCTAAGGGTCACTGACAACGACGGTCTGACAGACGAGGCAGGTACAACTATCCACGTCCGCCAACATCCTGTAGCCCGCTTCGATTACTATCCATCCTCTCCGCTGGTTTGTGAAACAGTAACCTTCAATGCCTCAGCTTCCACACCGGACGGTGGGACTATAATAAGCTACAAGTGGAATTTCGGAGACGGCAACATCACTATAATCGGAGACAACGAACCAATTACACCAATCATAACACATCACTACACTGCGCTTGGAGACTACAACGTGACCTTGACTGTTACTGATAGTGAAGACAAGAGTGACACCACGTGGAAAGTGATAACGGTCGCAGCGCTAAACTATTATTTGACTGTCCAGACAGACCCAGCTGGCATTGTGACGATTCCGGGTGAAGGCTGGTATGGCAACTGTACTTATGTGGATTTAACAGCTCCAGAGTTTGTTCCAAACGCGACTGGAGTTAATGGCGAGCGGTATAGGTTTGATAATTGGACGGTTAATGGAGACGTATTCACAACCTTAAACGTAACTGTGCACATGGATGCTAACCATACGGTAACAGCCCACTACGTCAAACAATATAGGTTGACTATGTCGACGAACTTTGGCACAACGAATCCGTCAGTCGGCCAGCACTGGTATGATGCAGGCTCAGTGGTACCTATCCAGGCTTTCGCTCCAAGTCTGGTCTATCCACCAAGTCAAGAGCGATACGTCTGGAACGGATGGACGGGTACTGGAAACGGCTCCTATTCCACCTTAAATAACCCAGCTTCTGTAACCATGAATGGCCCTATAACTCAAACAGCTTCGTGGACGCATCAATTCCTGCTAACCATAAAGACCAGCGGGCTTCCTTCTGCCTATCCTACGAAGGTCTATCTTGGCGGATTACAAGTTGGCACAGCATCAGACGCCTCGCCTTACACAAAATGGTTCAACTCAGGAGCCTCCACCGGTACCATTGGCGTGGACAGCACGGTTTCAGGAGCAACTGGAACCCGATACGCGTTCGTAAAATGGGTTGAAGATTCTTCCACAAACAATCCAAGAGCATCTGTAAACATGAACTCGCCAAAGACCTTCACAGCCAAGTACAAAACGCAATACTATTTAACCCTTGCAACGAATCCATCTGGTGTTGATGCTCCAACCGGTTCAGGCTGGTATGACAACGGCACCTACGCATCTATTTCAACTGCCATGTACGATGACATTGTTTCTGGAGAATCTCGTTACAGATTTAACGGCTGGACAACAACCGATATGACCGAAATATCTGACCCAGCCTCGCCATCCACCACCGTACGAATGGACAAGGCAAAAACAGTAACAGCAAACTATGTAACTCAATACTTAGTGACCTTTGCCCAAACAGGACTTGACGCCACTGCCACAGGCACCGTAGTAACAGTTGACGGTGTAGGAAAGTCCTTTGGCAACTTGCCGTTTAACAAATGGGTTGACAGCGGCTCATCCGTCACTTACTCCTACAGCAACATGGTCTCAAGCACCACCACGGGTAAAAGGTTCAGCTTAGTCAGTGTTACTGGTCCCACTTCACCATTCACCGTGACGGGTCGAGTGACAGTTACAGGAAACTACAAGACCCAATATCAACTAACAGTTAATACTGATCCATCTGGCATTGTGACGATTCCGGGTGGAGGCTGGTACGACGATTCTACAGACGTGACTTTAACAGCTCCAACGGTTGTTAATTACAACTTCATTAATTGGGATGTTGATGGAGTATCGCGGGGTCCTGGCGTCAACCCAATCACTGTGCATATGGACAGATCTCACACGGCCACAGCTCACTATCAGCGTACGGTTGTGGTGCCAGTGGGCGGTCATATTGTCCCAATAGACAAGTCTTGTTTGCTAGTTCAAACGATTGGCTTAGTCCCTTGGATAGGCGTGGCTTTCGCTTTTCTCACCGCTATGGCTGTAGTGATTATCTTAATTAGACGCGGAAACAAGCTATTATAATGGGGAACCTCGAAGGTTCCACAGCTTAGCCCTAGCGGAGAATCACTGTATTATGAGCAGAAGAACGCATAAGAAAGGGAAAAGCAGGAAGAAACTAGTCTACGGGGTTACAGTTGCCTTCATCCTTATATGTTTTCTCGCTTATTTCTCTCTGCACCAATCAAATCAACCTTCAGGCGATCACTTAACGCCACCAAAAGCAGCAATAGTTGACCACCTAAGCTTCGCAGGGCAGCGTAATCAAACTTTCGTTAACGCATGCATAAATGTCTTGGAGGAGGGTGGGTTAACATGGGCCTATTACAGCGGCGAGGAGGTCACAGTTGACTTTTACAGAAACCTTCCTTTGTGTGGTACTCGTTTGATAATTCTAAGAGTGCATTCGGCAATAATGAGAGTGGAAGGTGTAGTCAATCCTATTCTTGGACTCTTCACCTCTGAACTCTACAGTGACCATAAAGCTAGAACAACGTACCGCGAGGATGTACTACATGACCCACCCCGACTCGTAAAGGCCTTCTTCGAGGAAAGCGACGAGTATTACTTCGGAATAGTTCCAGAGTTTGTTGACAGCATGAAGGGAGAATTTGAAAACACCACAATTGTCATGATGGGATGTGAGGGGATAACATACACTGGTATGGCTAAGGCCTTCGTCAATAAAGGAGCCAAAGTCTACATAGGATGGGATGGGCCCGTAGGAGTAGACTACACTGACCAAGCAACAATCCATCTGCTCCAGAGTCTAATTCTAGAAAACGAAACAATAGAGAAGGCAGTGGGAGAAGTAGAGCCGGATCCGTATTATAATAGTCAGCTGGATTTTTACCCAGCTGAGGTTGGAAACTATAGAATCACCAACCTTGCAAAAGGCTTAACCTCAAGTTTCATCGAAACAAGCACGATTTGCGTTAGATTTCAGCGCTTACGAGTTAAACTCCTTCAGAAATTACAGGCATAAGTCTAGCACTGGGTACTCTTTAGCATTGACGTAAATTGTTGGTGCTGCTGGCTTCTCTCTATTCTTAAAAAAAAAGAAGGGGCATTTGTTTATAGTATGCCGCTGTAGATCAACTTCATCTTTTTCACGTCTAAGATGTTAATTACGCCGTTGTTGTCTAAGTCTGCCGTTGGTTTTTCTATTAGTTTGCTGTAGGCTAACTTCACCAATTTTACGTCTAAGATGTCGATTGTGCTGTCGCCGTTCACGTCGCCCAAAACCGCAATGACAACCGAACCGTCGATGAGGGTGTTGTCGGCTTGATCTGGCACTGTTTCGCCTGGGACTACGCTGGCTTTGGCGGATATAGCGTAGCTACCAAGTGAGACGCCGGTGGTGTTCCAGCTGAACGGTATGGTTATCTGTGAACCCGGAAGCAAGTTTGTGACGGGCTTTGTCCCTATACTTGTGGTGCTGTAGTAAACTGTAACGCTGAATGACTCAACGGCATTTCCTTCGTTCTTGGCGACAACGGTAATGTCAACTATCCGTCCCGCGTACGTTACGGTTACGGAGGTTGCAACGCTTTTTACAGCTACATCATGTACGTAGAGGAAAGTGTAAACAGTTATCAGTTTGCATATGGTGTCAGTTAGTTCATCGTCGTCAGTGACCGTAAGGGTGACGTTGTAGGTTCCTTCTGCTGAGTAATCGTGGGTTACGACCTTACCGGTGTCAGAGCCCCCGTCTCCAAAGTCCCACTCGTAGGAAACTATGGATCTGTCGGGGTCATAGCTGGCTGAGGCGTCGAAGGTTACTGTTTGGTGAATGATTGGCTTGGTCGGCGAATAGGTGAAACTGGCTACAGGCCCTATTAAAACCCTAAGATGCGCTTGCGCTGTGTCACTTAAGTCTTCGCTATCCGTGATGGTTAGAGTTATATCGTAGGTTCCTGGCGCTGTGTAAACGTGGGTTGTTTCGGGGTCGGCTTCTATGACGGGTGGTGAATCGTCTCCAAAGTCCCACCTGTAGCTAACAATGGTTCCACCGTTCGGAGTCGAGAGGGAGGCGTCAAAATTCACAGTCTCATTTACCATTGGAAGTGAAGGCGTACACACGAAGAAAGCCACGGGAAGCTTTCTCACCGTCACCACAGCCCTGGCAGTGTCGGTTAAGCCTTCGCTGTCTGTGATGGTTAGGGTTACGTTGTAGGTTCCTAACACTGTGTAAGTGTGGGTTATTATTGCGCCAGCTACGGTGATGTTTGTGTCTCCGAAGTTCCACTCGTATCTGGTGATGGTTCCGCCTTCTGGAGTTGAGAGCGAAGCGTCAAATGTGACTTTTTGGTTCTCGAGTGGACGTTCAGGGGACCAACTAAAGACAGCTACGGGATAATCTCTAACTAGTATGACGGTCCAAGAGGTATCGCTTAAGCCTTCGCTGTCTGTGATGGTTAGGGTTACAGTGCGGGTTCCGAACGCTGTGTAAGTGTGGGTTATTATCGCTCCAGCTACGGTGATGTTTCCGTCTCCGAAGTTCCACGTGTAGCTAACAATGGTTCCGCCTTCTGGAGTTGAGAGCGAAGCGTCAAATGTGACAGTCTGTCCTACGATTGGAGATGCTGGTGAGTAGGTGAAAACAGCTACGGGATATTCTCTAACTGTGATGCTTTGCCATGTCGTGTCTTTTTCTCCTTCGTTGTCAGTGACAGTTAGGGTTACGTTGTAGGTTCCGAACGCTGTGTAGTTATGATACGTAACGGGTTCGTCTATAGAGAAGACGGTTCCGTCGTCGAAGTCCCATTTGTATGAGATTATGTTTCCTCCATCAGGGTCATAACTGGCTGAGGCGTTGAAGATTATTGTTTGGCCGAAAATTGGGGCAGTAGGAGTGTAGGTAAAGGTAGCCACCGGAGGGGCTGATGAGGCTGTTGGATATACTAATAGAGCGACTGAAAAGATTAGTGCCACTAGGAACGTTGCCTTTTTTCTGAACATTTCTTAGCTTTCTCCTTTCTCCTTTCAATAAGAAAAACTGTGATTCAGACAATTTAAACATTCCTCCATATATTTTCTATATTAAACATATAGAATTGGACTAGAAACAAAGTCTTAAACGGCTCTAAATTCATGTCCCAGAACAGCTTAAACATCTAATAAAGCGTCAATAAGGTGACATATTCAAAGAAAAAAGGGAGGGTATATGTGTTTTATATTAGGCCGCTGTAAATCAGCTTCTCCTTCTTCACATCCAAGATGTCAATTTTACCATTGCCATCTATGTCTGCGAACGGTTCGTCTATGAGTTTGCTGTAAGCCAACTTAACCTTCTTCACGTCCAAGATATTGACTAGGCCGTTGCCGTCCACGTCGCCCCAAAGCCTAACTGTCAGCTGACCGTCAACCTTCTCGTTGTTAGCAGTGTTTGTTTCGATTGTGGGAATGGTGAGGGTTGTGTTGGCTTTTATGTTATAGGTGCGGGTTTTTCTTCCGAGGCTCGAGAGGGCACAGTTTATCGTCTTGACCTTAATGTTTCCGCCAGGTCCTATATTGATTATGTTTCCGGTTCCTATCAGGTAGGTGTGGGTGGCGTTGAAGCAATAGACTCTAACAGTGCAGTTTGCGTTGGTCAAACCGAGGTTTTTAACCGTGACGGTAATGCCAATAGTCCATGTATAATATGCCGCGTTCTTCTCAGGCACAACGCTGGTAACAGTTATGTCTCCTGCCACTAGGTTGACTGTTGCAGTTTTGCTGTTGTCGCTGAGGTCTTGGTCTCCGGTGATGGTTGCCGTGGCGTTTATCGTGTACTCGCCTGTACTGGAGCCCGTCCAAGTGAAGGAAACGTTTTGGTTGGTTGGCCCCTTATTCAGCGTGAAGGAATTAGTTCCTATTTGGGTACTATCTTTGTAAACCTTAACAGTGACGGTTTCGTCGTAGGAGCCTTCGTTTGCAACGGTCACCTCAATGGGCACGGTTTCTCCAACGCCTGCATAGTCAGGGACTTCGAGGCTGATAACGGCCACGTCATGAACAAGCTGAAGGGTGATTGGCGCGGTTTTTTTGTTGTCGCTGAGGTCTTGGTCTCCGGTGATGGTTGCCGTGGCGTTTATCGTGTACGCGCCCTGACTTAAGCCAGTGGGAATCCAAGTGAACGAAACTGTTTTAAACAATCCACTTGCCAAGTTGAAATTCGTGGTATCTATGACCGTGGCACCTCTATAAACCGTAACAGTAACAGATTCAGTATAGCTGCCTTCATTTCCAACGGTTACCTCAATAGGCACGGGCTGTTCAATGGTCGCCGTGGATGGGACATCGAGAATGCGGACAGCCACATCATGTTGGTTCTGAACATTATTGAAATAGCCGTGCCCTATGTTTTCGGGGTCCGTTGATGCATCTATGATGTCGTAGCTGGTTCCCCATCCTCCATACAGCTCGTTTCCAAGTTCGTCATAATCCCACCTAATTTGGGTGTATCCAATGAGCTTCGTTTCGGATCCAATGGTTATGTTTGAGGCTCCTATGCCAACCACGTTGAAGTTTACGTTGGCCAGAGTTCCTGGTCCAGACACCACTGGCATCGGCATATAATCGATGATGAAGTAACCCACTGTCAGCGACAATGTACCCTCGTTGTTGTCGAATGTTCCCGCGCTAAACTGTCCCTGAGCCGTGTTTTCGTAACCCGGATCAAAGTCCCCTGGCGCTCGACCCGCAGCCCATCCCACAGGGATGAGATTTCCATCGGTGACGGAAGTGCCGCTCAGGACAAGGGGGTTGTAGCTTAAAGTAAACTGCCAGCCTACGACATCGCTTCCCGTATAATTTGTTTTTATTGAGATACTGTAGCTGTTGCCGGGCGTCAAGGCCGGGTTCACGGTGGTCGCTGGGTCTATATAGATAGCAGGGTATTCAGCGGCTGAAACCTTTATCATGTTTACGCTAAGTCCGCTGAGCACGCTGAGGATAAGCAGTGTGATGAGGGATATCCACAATAGGTTTTTTCTCACTCTTTTCACCTTCTCCCTTCTCTTTCAACATATTAATTTACCCTCTACCAATTTAAGAGTTTCTCGAATTCTGAAGCAACATCAGTAGTCACACCTTTACAGCCTGTCTCCAACCTTCCGCAGTTTCTTCAAAATTCTTGACCCGTAAATGATCGCAAAAAGGTAGATTAGTATCCAAGCTATGAAGTAGAGTTCTCCGTAATAGCTGTGAAACGTAGTTGCAGCCTTTTCTCCCGCGTTAACCCCTATTATGAAGATGGAAACTATTCTCAGAACGTTAACGATAAACGTGCCAACCGCTCCAACAACAACGATTATGAACGCGGGTAACATTCTCAGAACGTTAACGATGAATGTCTCAGCCGCTACAATCACAGCTTTAGTCGTTTTGCGTTGCATTAAAAAAGACAACCTCTCGCTTCCAGCCATGAACTTAAGCCTTTTCGGAATGGCGGCGAAGATTACTTCTCGTCTAAGAGAGAGGGGGGCTTCTTTAAGAAAAAGCAGAATAACAAAAGTGTATATGAAGAGGCTATGCACGCCAGCACATGGCCAGTTAATGGCAAATATCAGCCGTGGCTCTTCCCCTCCAATCCAGATGATGTCGACAATCTCCTCTATCGCTCTGTTATTCAGTTGTCTCGTAAACCCGTAGTGGATCAATCGTGTTTCGTATCCCATCCAGTTAAGGACGTTTGCTGCAGACGAGGCGGTGAGGGGCACAAACCTCTGTAGGGCTATAAGGGTTCCGAAAGGGTAGAACGTGTCAATCATGTAGAATGATCCCATTGCTCCAAGAAAGAAAAGGGCGACCGAGAATCGCCTTAAACCTTTGATTCCATACGTGAGCAACACAGAGGCGGCGAAGAAACTAGCGAAAACCAAATATTCAAAGGATAGAGGCCAAGAAAACTGCAAAAACCATTCGCCGTACACTTCGTATGGCACTCCAACCCACTTTCCTAACTCCACGATGTCTCGGTTAAGCCCGAAGTGAAACGTAGCTACTGCATAGGCTGTTGGAACAGCCATGGCTACCACGGCTACCAGAGTTCTCACCCACTTTGACGTGCCAAGCGTGTTCTTGGGAAGCCTCCCCCAAGCTAGTGCAAGTTCTAGGAAGAACAGCCATAGGAAGAAGATGTAGGGAAACCGACCCTTCCAAGCGGACTTGAACGAGTTTGGGTCGAAAATGTAAAGCACGAGGATCGGTAATACGAGAGAGAAAGGGACGAAAAGCCCTCTTATGGAGGCTTTAATTTGGGCTGAGGAGAACCTAATTTTATTTAGCAATGGAAGAACTCCTGTTGTTGTTTAACATAACCAACATCGAGAAAGACGCTGTCAAAAGTAAACTTCTTAACTTCATCATTTCATCATCTTAGAAAGAGGTAACGTAACTAATTAAAAGTTACTTGACCACTTCAAGAACACAAACTGTATCTAAACGTTTTTAGAATTTGGGCACTCTATAAATAATGGGTATGAACGTATTGAAGAGAAAATCGTCTGTTTACATGTTTGCCACAACTCTGCTTATACTGTTTTCTCTGTGTTTGGCACAAGCCTCTTCTCCAAAGATTATGAATGCAGAAGCGATCCGTGTTCCAGATGACTACCCGACGATACAAGCTGCTGTAGATGCAGCCATTGCTGGGGACATTATTTTGGTGGCTTCTGGAACATACTACGAAAACATGGTTATAGCCAAGTCTCTGACGCTTAAGGGAGCTGGCAGCGACATCACCATTATTGACGGAGGCGGAAAAGGAACTGGAGTGGAGATCACCGCAGACAACGTGAACATCAATGGTTTCACGATTCGAAATAGTGGGGACGGCATCCACCTACACATGTGCAACGGAGCCACAGTGAGCGATAACAAGATAACCTTAAACAAAAACGACGGCATCTGGATAGAAACTTCCAACAGCAACACCATTAGAGGCAACACGATAACTTCAAACAATCTCTGCGGCATTTTCATGGAAGATTCCAGCGGCAACACGATCAGCAACAACGCAATAACTTCAAACGTTTATGAAGGAGTCTACCTGTACGATTCCAGCGACAACACGGTTAGTGGCAACACGATAACCTTACACGATAATTGGGCCGCCATCTCATTGGAAAGTTCCAGCGGCAACACCATCAGCAACAACACGATGTTAAGCAACAGGTTCGGCATAAGCTTGTACGAAGATTCCAACGGCAACACCATTGTGGGCAACACAATATTAAACAGCGAATACGTGGGCGTCGAACTATTCTATTCTGGCGACAACACCTTCTATCACAACAACTTCATCAACAACTCAGACCAAGTGTATCCCAGCTTGACAAATGCTTGGGACAACGGTGTGGAAGGCAACTACTGGAGCGACTACAACGAGACGGATGCGGATAGCAACGGCATAGGTGATGTCCCATACGAAATCGATACACCTAACAAGGACAATTACCCACTCATGAATCCCTACGATAAAACGAATCCCATAGCAGACGCAGGTCCAGATCAGCTAGTTGTGAAAGGGACAACGGTCACTTTTGACGGCAGCGAATCCACCGACAACTTGGACATCGTGAACTATGGTATCGTGAACTACATGTGGACCTTTACAGATAATGCCCCTCAAGTCTTGACTGGTGCAAAGGCTAATTACACATTTGGCAACATCGGTAATTTTAGCGTGACATTAAACGTCTCTGACTACTCTGGCAACTGGGACACAGACAAGATGTGGGTCAATGTTACAGAGACAAAACTGATTCGAGACGTAGCCATAACCAGCGTCACACCCTTCCCAACTACGGTGACCACAGGAGATTCCCTCCTCATCAACGTAACCGTCGCCAACGAAGGTGATTTTAGCGAAAGCTTCAGAGTTACCGTTTATTACAACTCCAGCGTTGTCGAAACAAAGAACGTAACCTCTCTTATTTCCAGAACCGATGAAACGTTAAACTTCAATTGGAGCACAACAGGTGTACCTGGAGGCAATTATACCATAAAAGCTGTGGCAAGCATTGTGGCCGGGGAAACAGACACTGAAGATAACGAAGGCACCGGCGACAAAGTTACCGTCAAAAGATTAAGCAGCACCATCTCAATCTCCGCTTCTCCGCAAACCATCATTCTAGGCAACAGCACAACCATCAACGGGTCTATTTCTCCTATCCGCGTAGAAGTGAACGTAACGATCCACTACAGACGCCTTGAAGGGAATTGGAGCCCACTCAAGAACGTAACAGCGGGCGCGGATGGAGGTTACTCATACGAATGGACGCCGACCACAACTGGAACCTACGAGGTTAAAGCCAGCTGGCCAGGAGACGCAACCACCCTCCCAAATGAAAGCGACGCAAAGACCGTGTTGGTAAAAAGGCCAACGACGAACATCCATCTGTATGCAGCGGCTGCTATAGCAGTCATAATCATCGCGTCAGCTGTGGCAGTTTACATCTTGAGGGTTAGAAAACCAAAATTAGCACAACAGTTAAGAGAACGGAAATTGTAGAAACTCCAACCTCTTTTCAAATCTTAGAGCTTACTAAAGCCCCATAGAAAAATGAAAAAGATAAAGCTTAAAACACCCATGTCTTAAGGAATAAGAAGCAAGCGCCAAAGAAAGTTGAGAATGAGGGAAACCCTTGGATAAAAGCAAAATCACTGCAACCTTCGCAACACTGCTACTCATTGCAACGATAATCGCGTCGCTCCTTCCGCAAGCAACCGCAACCCCAACAGCGATAACCGCTATCACGCCGAACAGCGGACCCGTTGGGACAATCGTAAGAGTCAATGGAGAAATCGATACCACGAACGGATCATACACGATCTTCTTTGATGAGGAAGAAGTGAAAAACGGAATAGCTGTGAACGGAGCTGTTAATGACACGTTCGTTGTACCCCGTCGTCCAAGAGGTAGCTATACTGTGAAGTTGCATGACGTAACTGGAAACACCGACGATACTGCCACGTTCACTATTGAAACAGCGTATTACATAGAAGCGGTTGTGCCAACACATCCAGAACAGCTGCAAGAGGGAGAGCTGACACAAATTTGGGTAAATGTAACTGGAGGAGCGGAAAACACCCGCTATTTGGCAAATATCACCGTAACCGACCCTTCAGGTGCAGTTTACTACAATGATACGCTCCAGCTCACTAACACCACGAATACTGGCTATGGAGAAGGAAGTAGAACTTATCCTACAGACTTTAGCTCCGGCGCCCACACAAACTACACCGGCATATACAACATAGCCTTCAACGGAACCCTCAAGACTGGGAACTTCACGGTCGGCTTAACAAATGCCACTGAATACTACAGGTTTCAAGTTGTTGACATTCGAGCCGCAAATTATACCCAACCAAGTGAATGTGCATGGGTGAACATAACATTCGCTGGAAAAACCGTTTTCTCTGAGAACGTATCAGCGGTCAACTGGCTGATTGAAGCTAGTTGGGAAATTCCGGATAACGCTTCAATGGGGCTCTATACTGTAACCGTGACCAACTCCACCACGCCGGGCACTGTTAAGCCAGTGCCAGTACCTGACACTCAGAATTTCACGATTGTTAAGATACCATTTCAAGTTCGGACCAAGAAACTTGATGGGGAGGTCTTGGCTGAAGTAAAGGTTGATGCATATAATGCAACAAGGGATTGGGTTGCTTCTGACAAAACTGATGATGAAGGTTTGGCAAGACTTTCGGTTGAGGGTGGCAACTATACTATCGAGGCTTCTTGGGCAATAGAGCCTGCAAAGTACGTGCTGGTTGGTACCTTATCCAACCAGAGCATTAAGGGAAACGTTACACTGACCCTGTGGTGTTGGATTGCCCATCTGAGGATAGCGGTAAATCCTCCCCTCCCCTTCATTAATGTAACCCTAACTTACTACAACATAAAAAGCTCATTTGAAACGAATAGAACAGCAATCATAGAGATGTACAACATGCCCACTAACATTAGCTACACTATTGAGGCTCGACGGTACGGACTTCTCTTCTACAATGAAACTATAGATAAACTACCCGCCGAAATGGGTGTAAGTTGGATTAACAGAACTGTAACCTGTCCAAATCGAACCATGTACGTCTATGTGCTTGATTGGGAAAGGCAACCTATTGCAAATGTTCAGGTGAGCCTAATTGAATGGAGCAGCGGGGCTCTCACGGCTTCGAACACCACAGACGATCATGGTAACGCCAACTTTTCCACAACGTTTGGACGATACAGGGTTAACGTGTACAATTACAGCGCGGTGCTGGAACGTGAGATTGTTTTGAACGAGACTACGATTGATCTGATTGAAGATATGTCCGTTGAGATTTACTGCAGCATTTTTAATGTAAACCTCCATGTGAGGGCACTTGACTACTTTGGACAACCTATCCCCAACGCCTTGGTGGAGGTCGAGCGGAAATTTGGGCAGGAGTGGGTGGAAATAGCTAGTTTAACAACTGGGTTAGACGGGTTTGCCCGGTTTGACGCGTTGCATGGCCATAGCATTGTTGGCGGCGACTGTCGGGTTTCCGTATACGTGGCGGGAGAGCTCTGTGGGATCAATCATCTCTATTTGTATGGATCAAAGCAAATTATTTTCAAGATAGGCAAGTATACAATGATTGTTGGGCATTCGGTGGAAACCAGCCAGCTGATTGTATGCATTTCGATAGGCTTGCTAGTTGTCGTGTTCGTCTTAGCCCTGACATACAGAAGGCTTTTACGAAGATTTATGAAGAAGAAAAGTTTATAACACACCATGATCAAGCGTAGATTAGTGAGACGTACAATCCTTTTATGAAGACTTTTTCGAAGCAGGTCGTGCCGACATTGACTGAAGCAAAAAAATGTTTCCCGAGTTGTAAATTATTTCGATGTGGAAAAAACACTATTGTACACCATGGAAACACGGTGTGGTGCAGATGGACCGAAGAGGAGTGCGAGATATCGAACTGCAGCTACGCAATGTGCGCAAGACGACGATTACTGCCCGGAGGAATCTGTGGAGAAACCGTGAAACGAAAAACCACAGAAACAGAGCCTGAAGAAGCAATGATTCCAGCGGTGAAGCTTAAGGGCAAGGTTTTCCGAAAGATAGGCGAGAAAGAAATTTTCTAAGCGAAGTCTTAATTCGCTACCAAAGTTCCATTTTTATTTTTTGCACCTATCCCACGCATGAGGAGGGTATCAATAGTTGTATGTAGCTCTGCAAATAATATATGGTTTAAAGACATGAATCATCTGGGAGGCAAACGTCTATGAGCATTCTTGATCTTTTTAAGAATCGACGCAGTGTTCGAGATTATTCATCGAAAGAAGTTTCTAACAAAGTTCTTTTCGAGATTTTAGAAGCGGCTAGATGGGCCCCGTCAGCTCACAACGCACAACCTTGGCGTTTTATAGTGGTTAGAGACCCTGATGTGAAACGGGAATTAGCTGAAGCTATGGCGAGTCGCTGGGACAAAGATATGAGTAGAAATGGTGTTCCACTGGAAAATCGTGAAAGCCTTACTAAAACTTCTGTTAAGCGGTTTACGAATGCACCTGTTCTTATTGTTGTATGCCTAACAATGGAGGATATGGACAAATATCCGGACAAGCGAAGACAGAAAATCGAGTATATTATGGCTGTTCAAAGTATGGCGGCGGCTATCGAAAACATGCTTTTGGCTGCTCACGCTGAGGGGCTGGGTTCCTGTTGGTTTTGTGCGCCCTTTTTTTGTCAAGACGTTGTTCGGAAAGTTCTGAGGGTTCCTCGCTATGTTGAACCTCAAGCATTGGTAACGTTAGGATACCCAGCTGAGCGGCTTGAGCCGCCTCCTAGAAAGCCCTTACAAAAAATTGTTTACCAAGACCGTTGGAGGGAAGTTGGTTGATCACGGCATTAGCCGGAGGCGTTGGAGCTGCGAGGTTTCTTCAAGGATTAATTAAAATCGTTCCAGAGAAAGAGGTAACAGTGATCATTAACACAGGCGACGATATTCAACTTTATGGTTTACACATTTCTCCAGACCTTGACATAATCATGTACACGTTGGCGGGTATCGTGGACGAAGAAAAGGGTTGGGGGATTCGGGGAGACACTTTCAACTGTCTTGATTTGCTCCAGAGGTATGGGTATGAAACGTGGTTTAAATTGGGCGATGGAGATCTTGCCACTCACATACACAGAACTTTCCTCTTAACAGGTGGGCTTTCTCTAACTGAGGCTACCAGTGAACTTCGTCGATCCTTGGGACTAGAGGTGAAACTTTTGCCAATGACCAACGATAAGTTTGAAACCCACATTAGAACAGATAAAGGCGTCATTCATTTTCAAGAGTACCTCGTTAAGAGAGGCGCACAAGACAAGGTAATTGATGTCTTGTTTGAAGGCGCTGAAAAGGCGCAACCAGCCCCTGGAGTTATCGATTCAATTCTAAGTGCTGACACAGTTATTGTCTGTCCCAGCAACCCGATTGTAAGCATAGGCACTATACTCTCCATAAAGGGTGTGAGAGACGGGTTGAGGGAAACAAGGGCGAAAGTGGTGGCGATAAGTCCGATTGTAGGCGGGGCTCCCATTAAAGGACCCGCGGACAAGTTAATGCAGGGTTTAGGACTAGAGGTTTCCGCCTATTCTGTCGCCCATCTCTACCAAGATTTTCTCGACGTTTTTATTATCGATAATATGGATCGAACAGAAAAGGAGCGAATCGAAGAACTTGGGCTACACGCGATTGTAACAAACACCATTATGAAAAGTCCACGGGACAAAGTCCAGCTGGCTCGGACAGCTTTAAAGTCGGGTTGAATTAAGATAGTTTTCTCCTAAATTTTTTAATATTTTATGCTTTTTAAACACTTACACAATGAAAGATATGGGAAGTAGTTATGTAAGTTTAAACCGAGGAAACAGCGGTGAGTGTTTTTGCAATTATTCCAGTTAAAAAATTAGATGAAGCCAAAAGTAGGCTTTCATCCCTTTTACCTGACAGCGAAAGGAGAGAGTTTTGTCTCAAAATGTTAGAGGATGTGCTGGCAACTGTAAAAACAACGAGATGTACTCGCCGGACTGTTGTGGTTAGCCCGGATCCAATGGTTCTTCAAACTGCGGAAAGGTTTGATGCTTTCCCCCTTATGGAGAGTCAGCTCGGCTTAAATCAAGCAGTTTCTGAGGCGATTAATTGGTGCGTCCAGAATGGAGCAGAGTCCACCCTTATTCTTCCCGCCGACATCCCATCAGTCACACCTAGGGATCTAAACAGGATTTTCTCATTGGGCAAAGATGTAGCCATGGTTATATCGCCTTCTAGAAGCGAAGATGGAACTAATGCTTTGTTGCTTACTCCCCCTAACGCCCTTCCAACATTTTACGGAAAGCAGAGTTTTCCACGATACATCAAGGAGGCTTCAAAACGAGCGATAAGCTTTCGCACAATAAAACTACCGGGAATCGCTTTAGACATCGACACCATAGAGGACCTAGCTGACTTTGTTAAACTAAACACCAAAGAGACCAACACCCACAAGTTTCTGATGAAAATAGGAATTCCTCAAAGGTTAAGTGAATAGTTAGAACTATTTGGCGGTTACCCGTTTCACAACTGGAGGCCTTATTTTCTTGAGGACACGATAGCCGCAGAAAGTGCATTTCACTCCTCCTCCCCTCAACTCCAGTTCGTCCGTTAACACCTTGGCGCCGCACTTCACACACTCATAAACGAGCCCGTGCGCACTCTTCTCCGTCAATGTTTGTGCCTCTAAACCTGTAGCATCCTCCATCCTATTTAATAAATGTTTTCTGGGATGCTTTTCTATTTTTGGGCTTCTTGCATGATGGGAATCCACAAATAGAGCCTTACATGGGGGAAAGACAAGTATAATAGACTGCTAAGGGAGAGACATTGTTAGGGAGGGAAAGTGCAGGAGCGCGCGTTGATTCTGGCTGGTGGTTGGGGATACACAAACTACGCATACTCGTTAGCTCGAGGGCTTGCTTCTGAAGAGAACGCGACCAAAAACTGTGAAGGTATTGGAAGATGTCGAAAAAAATTTGGATAGATATCACAAATAGCCCTCATGTTCTATTCTTTGAACCATTAATAAGGACGTTGAAAAATGAAGAAGCGGAATTCTTGATTACTGCCAGACCCTATCAGCAAACAATCGAATTGTTAAAACAAAAGAAATTAGACCATAAAATTATTGGAAAACACTATGGGAAAAGTAAATTTAGGAAAGTCTCCGGTTTATTCTATAGGTCTTTCCTTCTCTGGAAGGAGATAATGAAACAGAAAAGCCAGACACTGTTTTCTATCAGTCACGGCTCACCTTACTGTAGCATCGCTTCAAATTTTGCTGGAATTTATAATTTGTGGACTTTAGATGGAGATAAGGCAAAGGACGTTATTATTCCAAGCGTTAAATTTGCGAATAAAGTGATTATTCCTGAAATTGTTCCAAAGGAAAATTATGTGAAAATGGGAACAAAAGAAGAGAAAATCATCCAATATCCCGGGCTAAAAGAAGAGGTATATCTTTGGGATTTCAAACCCAACAAAGGATACTTAAAAGAGATAGGTGTAGAAACCGATAAGCCTGTCATTTTAATGAGACCAGAAGCGACTGAGGCGGTGTACATTAGGGAAAAAGAATTCCTCATTCCATCGATAAAAGCGTTGAAAGAGGACAACTTCATAATTTTAATGCCAAGAACGCTAGATCAGAAAGTCACCTATGAAAGAATTTTTGGCAACAGCGTTTTCATTCCAAAGGAAGTGTTGAATGGACCAAATGTAATAGCAGGTTCCTCCATTGTAATTAGCGCTGGTGGAACCATAAACAGGGAAGCTGTTATACTGGGGAAAAAGGTCATTTCAACATTTAGAGAAGAGTTGTTAACAGTAGATAAGTGGTTGATTGAAAACAAATTTATGTTGCATAATCCGAATCCAAGCAAGGAATTTGTTGAGGATGTTATTAATGGTGGAATTAAAACTAGAAAATATATAAGATCAAATAAAGCCTTTAACTTCTTCTTGGAATTAATGAGAAGTGTACAAGTTAATTAAATCTTTGAATTGAGGAAGACATGAATTCATGAACATTCGGAGCGTTAAAGCAATCAAAGTTATGCCTATTGTTGGTGTTAGGCCGCAGATAATAAAATCAGCTCCAGTCCTTCATTTGCTGGACAAAGATGAAGAAGTTACTTTGCAATTGATCCATAGTGGTCAGCACTATGATTTTGAAATGTCAAAGGTTTTCTTTAATGAGTTTGACTTACCGGATCCTCTACATAACCTTGGCATAGGCAGTGGTTCTCATGCTACTCAAACTGCGAGGTTAATGATGCGAACTGAAAAGATTATTCGTGAGTTAAAGCCAGACGTGGTCATGGTTTTTGGAGATGCAAACACGACTTTGGGTGGGGCTCTAGCCGCTGTAAAAGCACAGGTTCCAGTGTGTCATGTGGAGGCTGGCTTACGATCTTATGACATAGGTATGCCTGAGGAAATTAACCGTGTGCTGACGGATCATTGTTCGCAGATGCTCTGCGCCCCCACGTTAGAGGCTTTCAAAATTCTGAGGAAGGAGGGTATAAAAGAAAACAATGTTCTTTTGTCGGGCGACACCATGTACGATGCCCTTTTGCAACATAAAACAGACATAGAAAAGTCAACTGTCGTTAAGGAGTTAGACTTAACTGGAGAGATCTACGCGGTTCTAACGGTACATAGACCCGAGAATGTAGATGATGTGGAAAGGTTAACAAAGATTATTTCGGCAATCGTAAATCTAAGGGAGATTAAAATGGTTTTCCCAGTTCATCCTAGAACCAAAAAAAGACTGAGGAAAGCTAATCTTGAAAAAGTGTTGAAACAAGCTCCCAATATGATTCTAACGGAGTCTTTTGGTTATTTTGACATGCTCAGTCTCATGAAAAATTCGGTTGTTGTTCTCACCGATTCCGGTGGGATGCAAAAGGAAGCATTCTTGCTTCACGTTCCATGCATTACTTTACGATACAATACTGAGTGGGTGGAAACTATTAAGCTGGGAGCTAACAAATTGGTGGGAGCTGAAAGCGAGCGAATACTCAGAGAAACTAGAAAGATCTTGGAAAACGGGGACATCAAAATGAAGCTGGAGTCATTGCAAAATCCGTATGGGGATGGAAAAGCATCGCAGAAAATTGTTAACGACCTGAAAGAAAGGTTTTACTCGAGGAAGCTTGCCATAAAGGCGAGTCGCGTGTTTTCTTTCAACATTTGACTGCAGATCTGGTCCTCTCGATTTACAAAGGAAGACATTAAATATGCGCTAGATGTTTTAGAGAGAGGTGTAGTCGAGGTGGTTCAGGGTTGAAGGTGATTGTTACAGGAGCGAACGGTTTTATTGGGGCACATACAGTTAGGGAACTCTTAAATGGAGGCTACAACGTCGAGGCTGTTGACCTTGGAACTGAGAGATTGAAAGAGTTTTCTGGCAACAAGCGCTTTGCAGTCCATGAGATGGACATTCTTGGCGAAGATTTCAAGGGACTCATTGAGATGGGAGATAAAGTCTTACATTTGGCGGCAGTTGCAAGATTTGATACAGCGAAGGCTAATCCACAGCTAGCTGTTCGAGTGAATGTTGAAGGTACGCTGAACATCATTCAAGCTTGCATAGAAAAGAAGGCGGAGCGTTTGGTCTATAGTTCAACTGGTTCTGTTTATAGTCTAAGCGCTCCGGTGCCGATAAGAGAAGATGCTCCTAGAGAGCCTAGCAGCATTTATGGTTTAACGAAGAAGATGGCTGAGGATTGGATAATGTTTTATGGAAGTCGGCTACCCTATGTTATTCTTAGGTATGGGTACATTTATGGAAAGGGCAAGGATTGGGGAGCTATAGGAGCTTTCCTAAAGAGTCTATCTAACAACCAGCGTCCCGTTGTTTTTGGAGGCGACCAAACGAATGATTTCATCTACGTGAAAGATGTTGTAAGGGTGAATATGTTGGCTCTAGAAACACCGTACACGAACCAGGCTTACAACATCGGAACGGCGAGAGCTACGAGTATAAGGGATGTCTGTGAGTATTGTGTAAGAGCGATGAAAAGCGATTTAAAAATGAAGATAGAACCGGCCAGAACATTTGACTATTCAATTTTCGTATATGACATTTCAAAAGCTAGAACCTTGCTGCGTTTTGAACCGGAATGGAACGTTCTTGACGGCATAACAGACATGGTGAAAGAACGGTGAGACCTTAACATCCATAGGACAAATGTTCATCTGCTTCCCAAAATACAGCACGCTTTCACTGTAAGCCTAGATTTTGGAAAAGCCTGGTTTTAACATACCTTTTTCATCAGATGCAGATCAATTTAGACGTCAGAGGCATTGTGGAATTAGATGAAAAGAACCATATTACCAGTTCAAAACAAGTTTAATTACCTCAAATGCTTCGGCACAGTCTTCTCCTATATGTTCTCCTGCCGCCCTTGCTAGGCATCTCAAGTAATTTTCATCGAAGTAGTGTTTAGTTGAGATTTGGGTTTTGTAATTCCATAATGCTTCAATTTTCTTGTCGATATGTCTTTTTTCTAAAGGAACGAAGCAATTCCGCCTGAAAACTATGTTGTTCCAGGGAAGCTCATATCCCAGAATGGTACTATGCTTGAAAGCCCTAAGAACTTCATTTGTGACTGTTTGATGGTCTTGATGTAGGTCTGTTGTACAGGGTGTTAGAACTAGGTCAATTTTATTTTTCTTGTTATAGTCGTACAAAATCTGTAAGATATCTTGTCTAATAGTCGGAAAAAGCCTAGCCTTAAAATCAAAAATCTTGACGTTTTCCACACCAAGGACTTTTAAAGCTTTTTTGCATTCTTCTTTCAAGATCTCTAGAGGAGCGGAAAAGGCAAAATACGTTACATTGCTTCCATTCTCGACTAATTTAGCTATGGTTCCTCCTGCTCCGAACTCTCCATCATCTGTGTGGGCGCCCAAAACCAAAACTTCGCTGAACAATTCTTCTTTTAAGCGTGTGCGTGCTGTTACCATGGAACATACCTCCCTTCTTTTGGATAGTGTTTGAAGCGGATTCCATGACGTCGAAGATGATTCCGCAACCGTTCAGTTTTTTCGTTTGCTACACCACGTATCTCTAAATGTTCTAAATCGAAAGTTGTGCCTGGTTCGCGAAGCATTAGAACGCCTGAGGCGGGATCGTAATCAACTTTTTCTCCAGTTTGCTCATGGAAGATGCTTAGAAGGTTTTTTATTATCGTCTCTTTTTCTTCTGGACTTAGTTCACGAGGGTAAATGTTTTTTTTAATCACTTTTGCTGGGACGCCTACAGCTAGACTTCCTGGAGGAATGTCTTGTGTGACAACGGCGCCTACACCGATTACGCAATTTTTTCCAATGTGAACGTTTGGTAAGACTGTGGCGCCTGGTAGCCAGCAGTTGTCTTCGATAGTGATTGGGCCGAACTCTACGGGAAAGCCTCTGAGGATTGACTGGTATGCGCCATGTGTGTATAGTAAGGTTCTGACTCCTAACCCTACTTCGTTTCCTATTGTAACTGGGCGCGCTGTGTTTATGAAGGAGTAGTTGCCAAGGTGACACCAGTATCCTATGCGTAGTGAACTGGTTTTTTCAAAGCAGCTTCCGCCGCCTATTTCGCAGTCGTGTCCGCTCCAGAGTTCTGTGCCGATTTCTATGTCTCTACCTCTGATGATGAATCGTTTTCCAAGGGAACTCCGATCTCCTATGAGAAGCTTTTCGGTTACGTTGATTTTCGCGTCGTCGTTGATCGTTACGTCGTCTCCTAAACGTATGAGTCCTCCCCCAGTGATCTCCACGTTTTTGCCGATTTTCACGTTTTTCCCTTTAATCACGTCAGTCATATTTAATCCACAACTGTGTGCGGAATCAACTGCTTACTATTCTAGAGCTAAAGCTTCTCAACACGGGTTTCATATGCGGTAATTTAAAAATCTTTGGCTAAGTGGCAGTTGGTAGCCAAGAAGTGATGAAGAGGTTACATCTTAGATTGCGCGAACCCTCTTAATCTAAGGTTCATAATCGTTCTAGCTCCTTTCTCAGGAGGTTTTTTGCGTGTGGAAATGAGTGGTATTTCATTATCCATTTTCGACCTGCTGGATTTTTTTTACTTTTTAAATTGAGTAACGCTTGTGCCAGATTATTAATTGATGCTGCTATAACGGGAGGTTTTTCGGGATAGTGAAAACCATCGTATTCGGTTATGACGATTTTTCCACAGGCTAATGCTTCGAGTGTTACGTTGCCAAATGCTTTAACGCCGCCAAATTGGTCGAGTATGACATCGGAGGCGTTGTAGAATTGAACCATTTCCTTGTGGGGAATCCGCTTGTGGATGAATATTCTATCTTTCAAATTTAATTCTTTTATCAGTTTCATTATTGTGTAATCGTAAGATGTGGGTCTGTGGCTCACTAGATGGAGACAGAAGTTTGAAGGCAATTTAGAGAATTGCTTAACAACCAAGTTTGTGCCCTTTGTTTTGAGGATGAAAGTCGGCATAAAAACAGCATAATCGAAGCCTTGATGTAAATCAATTTTGGATTTGATTGGTCGAAATCTTTCGGTGTCAACTGGGTTTGGAATCCATGTTACATCGTTGCGAATTGTCTTGCCAATTTTTAGCAAGTCGAGTGTTGAAACTAGGAAGAGGTTGGCTTTGCGTATTGTATGTTTGATTATGAAACCATACTTTTTTTCGTCGATGTTTCTTATGTCGCTTCCACGGGCATGGGCAATGTACTTTTTTCTATCGATTAATTTGCACCAGTATCCTGCTATGGCTGGGAAGAGGCAGTAGTTGCAGTGTAAAAGGTTGATGTTTTTTGTGAAACGTCGTATGTATAGTATTAGTTTGTATGTGGGGTCGGCTCCGATGATTTGTTGTTTGATGGCTTGGTTTGTCTTGAGCACATCTTTTCTGTCGTTGTCGTTTGAAAAACCTATAGTCACGTCGTGGCCTAATTCATGATAGATTCGCGCAAGAGAGTAGCCGTGATTGCATATGTTGTGCAACACCATAACGTGCAAGGTGATCCCTTGTCTATTTTACGCAGTAGTCCAAGGATTATAGCGTGTTCTTATGTTTAAAGGTTCTAGCAATTGAGTGCGCACGCATATCCTTTCCCTTTTCAGCACTACGCGAGCGCCTCCTCCAAGTCCATTCATATTCTTTTGGCAACCAAAACATGTGATTCGTTTTCGCTCCTCTATGTCTAATGTACCACTTGTGGTCTGAATAACGTTCTTTCCAACGCATTATTTGTTTGAGTTGGTAAATTGTATGACTTGCTTTAAATAGAGCAATCCATTGGAAAAGTCCAAGAGTTTCAATCAAATAAGAATACAAATGCCATACAGGAACACGAACAACTATTTCCCCTTTTGTTACTCTTTTTAATTCTTTGTAAGCTTGAAAAGGGTTGTGCAAGTGTTCAAGAACATGGTAACACCTAACTTTTGTGAATACGTCGCTTCGGAATGGTAGACGATGAACATCGCCAATAACATTTGCCGTAGTTTTTCTTTTATATTGCCAAGGATATCTTTCTAAATCAAGTCTGACATCTCCCCAAGAATCAATTCCACACCCAACATTCAAAGTGGTCATCATTTTTCAGCACGTAGTTACTTTAATGATTTGTATTAGATTTTTCTCTCTTTTTTCCATTGGAAACAGACGTTTGATTCTGTTCCTTGCTTTTTTTCCTTTATCAGATTGTAAAGCCTTTTTGATCCCTTCGGCTGTTGCTTCGGCATCGTTATATGGAACATAGAAGCCTGTGTTTCCAACTAGTTCAGGTAGAGCGTACCTATTGACAACAACTGGAACACAGCCACAAGCCATGGCTTCCGCGAGGGCTACACCAAAACCTTCATGGGTGGAAAGCTGACAGTAGACTTTTGCTTTTTGATAGTAATATAACAACTGATTATCTGAAACATAACCTGTAAAGTTCACATTGGAACCAGCCATTTTTCTAAGTCGTTCAACCGAGTTATCACCAAACTTGCCGATTAGAACAAACCGAACCTTAGGCAAATGGTTGGACGCTTTCACAAATATGTCAAACCTTTTCCTCTTAATTTTGGATTCGTCTATCATTCCAACGGTTATCACCAAGTTTTCTTTAGAGCCACTTGGTTTAAACTTCTCCACATCAACACCATTGTATATCATTTTAAAGTTTTTAGGTTTCGTGAACCTTAGCATTTCAGCCGTGCTTGATTTCGAGACTGTAAAGATTTTGGAGGCGTGTTTCAGAACGAATTTTACTTTAAGTCTGCTGATGCAAGAGACTAACAATCCATAACCTATTTTTGGCTCATAAGCCACTTCATAACCAGTGACAACAACTAAACTTTTTTTGCGGAAAACTATTGAGAACAAGACAACGAAAAAGGCCCTCCAGGTTGCCGACCAGCAGTAAACCACGTCATTTCTCAGAATTGCCTTCAACAAACGCCAATATGCTGAAGGCTTCTTGAAACTTGCGATCCTTAACTTCTCGACTTGAAAGTGTTTTTGGAGTATTTCTAAATCCCCGCGAATGAAGGATGGCAACTGGGAATAGAGAAATAGAACACGCATACGCTATTCCCTCTCTGCTTTTACTTTGTGGGCACGAGCATTTCTTTGCCTTAATTCTTTGATAAGTACAATTGCAACGCCATTGGTGTTGCCCATATGCAAACTTTTCATTTACATATTACTCCAACGCTTCCAAAGTTTCTTAGAAAAAGTTCAAAAGTAACGATGTAAGTGATGATCCTCCAGTGGTCACGCTTTCCAGATTCATGTTCCTCTATCAGTTTCTTTACACCTTCTAATTGAAAGAAATTTCTTCTGTAAATTTCAGAATTTTCGTTGAGAAGCGTTTCTCGAATTACCCATCTCCACCGCTGGTCTTGCCTAATATACTCATCAACATGAATGTAGCCATGCCGACTCTTCAACAAGACACGTCTTCTACTTAAGCGCCATATGATACCCTTCATCTTACGGAAAATGGAATGCGCACGCTCGCCGACTTTCCACAGTTTCAAAGGCGCAACAGGAGGCAAATATGTCCTTTGATAAGGTATTGTTACCGTTTTCGGCGCCACTTTCTTAAGGAACTTAACGTAAATTTTATGTTTAAATCTAAGGTTAGCTGGAATTCTAGTTATGACTTCAATAAACTCATTGTCTAAGGTTGGCAATCCTTCTTCTACGTAATTTCTGTTGAGGACTGAACCCATTAAAGTACGTCGACGAACATGGTTTACGATAGAGAAATAATCAGCTTTATCTGCAAATGTTTTGCCTCTTGATTCCTTCGAAGCAGTTAACAATGATTTTAACGCTTTACCCTTAATTTTTTG
>Ga0315306_10000210_pt1 | contig 29196 bp, 28 predicted proteins | sample TDP1_MG_FD_203803 | JGI IMG/M metagenome (GOLD analysis project Ga0315306, IMG submission 203803) | Freshwater sediment microbial communities from Lake Towuti, South Sulawesi, Indonesia - TDP1 | ecosystem: Environmental > Aquatic > Freshwater > Lake > Sediment | place: Indonesia: South Sulawesi... | reverse complement strand
GTTCTATGACAACACTACAGCGACACTTGCCAACTGCAATATCACAGAAAGCCTGAACGCTTATGGTGACTCTAACGTTTTTGTATCCAAGTCAGTGGTAAAGAGGTTTCATGCAGCAGAGTATTCTCATGCATGTTTCGTCGACTCTACAATAGCTCAAGACATTTTCCTCTCTGGTTACAATGAAGTTTGGTTAATCAACTCAACTTATGGGTGGCACTTCATGCCCTACACTGCACCGAAGATTTATGTTGCTTGGTACCTGAACGTCCGTGTAATAGACTTGTCCGATCACGGTGTACCATCAGCAAATGTAACTGTAGCCTACCAGAATGGAACTCTAGTAGACACAAAGTTTACGGAGTCAACTGGATGGACAAGTTTCGCATTAACAGAGAAGATAATAGATCCCTTTGGGACTCATCTTGTTGGAAACTATACTGCAACTGCAACTTATGAGGATCATGAAAGGCAAGAAGCTGCAAACATGACTGGCAACAAAGATGTCACAATAAGACTGCCGTTTACCCTTCCCGAGTTTCCATCGGCTACAATTCTGTCATTACTTATGATTATTATGACCGCTGTCGCAGTTTTCTTGAAGAAAAGAATCGGGAAGAATATTTATTCCCCGTTATTTTAGAGGCTTAAATCTGTAGAATACTCTTTCATCTTCTAGCTCAACAATTTTAAGCCTGACTTTATCGCCTATCTTTAAGTTTTCATACTTTGTGTTGTCAATCCTAGCACTTATCAGTAAGCCACCGATTTTCACGATGCCAACACAAAACGGCACATCCTGACAAAAACCTAAAGGAGCACCAAGTTTCATCTCTGTGAAAGCGTAGAGTTCACCTTCAACACCTAAATCAATCCACTCCAATCCTTCTGAATGGCATTGTGGACAGATTATGCGGGGCGGCCACAAAGCCTTGTTGCATTTCTTGCATTTGGTTGTTGTTAGGCGTCCTTCCTTGAGACTCTTGAAAAACTGGCTAATCTTTGTATTTTTTTCATCCTCTAATGGATAAAAGTCCAGCATGTAGGGCAGTTTTATGGTTTCTGGTCGTTTTATCTTCTCAAACTCAACTTTAGTCATATTCTCAACCTCTCTTATAGACCAATATGCTATGTGCGTTTGCGGGGCCACTCAAATTGTGCGCCAAAGCGATTTCTGCATTTTCCACAAGTCTTCCTTTTGGCACTTCTCCCCTAAACTGCTGAAATATGTCAAAAGCTTGCAGAATTGCAGTTGCGCCTAATGGGTGACCACATCCCAGTAGTCCACCCCTTGGATTAGCAGCGATTGTTCCGCCTATGTAGGGTTCACCGTCTTCAATGAATTTTCCGCCTTTCCCTTTCTTGCACCAGCCAAATGCCTCGTATTCCATAATCTCAGAAATCGTGAAGCAATCGTGCAACTCGGCAATGTCAATGTCTTTCAGCGATATCTTCGCCGTCTTAAAAGCCTCTTCAGCAGCCAACTTAAGCGGAACCCATTCGGTTAAGCTGGCTAAGTTACCCACAACGTTTCCTATGCTTGCCTGCCCAGACCCAATAAGATACATGGGCGCATCCGTATATTTCTTAGCATGTTCTGCTGGCACCAAGACTATTCCTGCTGCACCGTCTGTTATGCCCGAGCAGTCAAATAGGCTGAGAGGAGGAGCTATCATCACCGACTTTAAGACTTCCTCAAGGCTAGTCTCCTTCTGAAACTGCGCCAAAGGATTCATAGTTGAATAATGATGGTTCTTCGCAGAGACAAGCGCCATTTGCTCCCTAGTCGTGCCAAACTCATGCATGTGCCTCTGCGCTGTCATAGCAAAGAAAGGCGGAGCTGACAAAGCGTTTACGCCGTCAAACTCTCTGTCTAGAACGCATGTCATATTGGTCTGAGCTTCAGTCATGTCGGGCATATACATTTTCTCTACACCAAAAGCAACTGCAACATCTGCCATTCCACTGGCAACACAGGCCCATGCATAACGAATAGCCGCTTGCCCACTGGCACACATTAACTCAGTTCTTGCAAGCACTTTACGTGGGGTTATGCCCAAATATTCTGCAACCATCGGCGCAGTATGAGCTTGAAAAATGAACCTTTCAGGCTGTGCAGCGCCGACTATGAGGGCTTCAACATCTTTAGGCGAAATGTTCTTGACGTTTTCAAACATCGCCTTTCCTGCTTCTTGTACCAAGTCGCGCCAACTTGCCTCACGCTTGCCGCAGCGGGTTGCGCCTCCACCCACAATAGCAACTTTCCTCATCAAAGACACCTTTGACTAGAAACCTATGAGTAGATTTCTCTTATTAAAAAAGGGTATGGCAGCTTTTACAAGTAAGTTGCGTTAATAATTGTGGACTTTATGCGTACTTGGGTTTCTTTGTTTCAAGATAAGTTTTAACTCCTTCCCTGAACTCCTCAGTTGTCGAGACAACACCGAAAGCTTCAGCTTCATGTGCCATTCCAGTTCTAAGATTGGTCTCTGTGCTGCTGTTTATCAGTTCTTTAGCCAATTTTATGTTTACGCGAGGCTTTTTCATAAGTTCTTTAGCCAGTGCAGTAACCGTAGTTTTCAACTGGTCGAGTGGCACAACCGCATTAACCAGACCATAGCGTTCAGCAGTTTTTGCATCAATCATTTTCCCAGTGAAAATAAGTTCTTTTGCAATTGCTTTGCCCACGTATCTTGGAAGCCTTTGGGTTCCGCCCCATCCTGGAGTGAGTCCTACGTTTATTTCTGTTAGCGCAAGTCTCGCATTTTCTGAGGCTATTCTTAGGTCGCATGCCATCGCTAGTTCTAAGCCTCCGGCTAAGGCGAAACCGTTTATCGCTGCTATTATGGGTTTGTCGAATGTTTCCACTTTATTGAATATTTCTTGTCCTGTCTTTGAGAATTCTCTTGCTTTAGCCGCGGTTATGTCTTTCATTATGTTGATGTCTGCGCCCGATGAGAATGCTCTGTCTCCGGCGCCTGTAATAACGACTACATAGACGCTGTCATCCTTCATAGCATCGTCAAGTCTTGCAGAGATTTCCTGATTTGTTTTCGGATTCAATGCGTTGCGTACCTCTGGACGATTAATTGTTATAGTTGCTATTCCTTCGCTTTTTTCATACAATGTGGTCTTAAATTTCATCAAATATTCCTCCTTAACAGCTTTATTTCTTCTCCCAACTATAGAAGCCTTTTCCAGTTTTTCTGCCTAATAAGCCTGCTCTGACCATCTGCCGCAAGAGTGAGCATGCTATGTATTTGTCCCCAAACTCTTTTTGCAAAACCTCGGTTATGGACAACGTTGTATCTAAGCCAAGATAGTCTAGCAATGTTATTGGTCCCATTGGCCAGTTCAAACCCAACTTTATAGCCTTATCAATGTCCTCTGGGCTTGCTACGCCCTCATGTACTAGGGATATGGCTTCATTCAAGGCTGGAATGAGAACCCGATTGACGATAAAGCCTGGTGAATCTTTCTTACAAATGACTGTTTCTTTACCCATTTTCTTGGCCGCCTCTGCAACTATAGCAACAGTTTCGTCAGATGTTTTGGCTCCGCGGACAATTTCTACAAGATTCATTAGTTGTGGTGGGTTGAAGAAGTGCATTCCGCAGAATTTTTCTGGCCTACGTGTGATTGAGGCGATTTCTGTAATGCTGATGGATGAAGTGTTCGTGGCGAATATTACTTCTTCTCTGGCGTATTTGTCGACTTCTGTCCATACGATTTTCTTGAGTTCGACGTTTTCTGGGACCGCCTCTATTATGAGGTCTGCGTCTGCCACTGCTTTCTTCAAGTCTATCATGGGATGGATTCTGCCTAGAGTTTCGTTCATGTCTTTCTCTGACAGCGTTCCTTTTGAAACAAATTTTTGTAGGCTTCCTTTTATCATTCCCATTCCAGAGTCTATGAATCTTTGTTCTACGTCTCTGAGATTGACCTCATATTTGGCGACTTGAGCCGAGACTTGGGCGATTCCATGTCCCATTAAGCCAGCGCCTAAAACTGCAACTTTCCTAATTTCCATATCATGAACACCTCACTTAGTAGGGTATCTGGAATAGATAACGGAGCAAATATAACAATTTCTAAAAACGCCAAAAACTTGATGATGAAGAAAAAATAATTTTAAAATCTCTAATAAGCTACTCTACTCATCTCAAGATTAGAAGGTTTAGGAAAACATGGTTTCGCTGAATCTGGGTCAAATTCTAGAAGTGTATGCAAAAAAATATCCTAACAAGCTGGCGGTTAAAGATTGGCATGGAAAAACTTTGACATACCCTAAATTGGAGTCGAGAACAAATAGGCTTGCAAACGCCTTACTGAATATGGGGTTACGTAAAGGTGATAGAGTTGCAGTCATGCTATACAACTGCACTGAATTCATTGAAATTGTTTGCGCCTTTGCAAAGATTGGAGTTGTAGGCGCTCCAGTTAGTTGGCGCTTCGTCGAGAAGGAAGTTGAGTACGTAGTTAACAACTGTGATGCGAAGGCAATGATTCTATATGAAGAATTTGTTGACTGTGTTAATTCTATTCGTTCAAGCCTTACAAGGATAGATGCCAAAAACTATGTAATAGTTGGCAAGACAGCACCAAAAGGATATGCCAGTTATGAGAAACTCATTGAAGATTCCCCAAACATTAGCCCCCAAGTGAAAGTTGACCCAAAAGACCCTTGGCTTCAAATCTACACGTCAGGCACGACAGGTATACCGAAAGGCGTTGTACGCTCACACGAATCTTACATAGCCTTCTACTTAATCAACGCGGTAGAATTCGGCTTCACAGAAAAAGACTATGGCATGGTCATAATGCCTCTTTACCACGTAAACTCAACATTTTATGGACCCTTATTCCTATACATTGGAGGCTCTCTTTTTGTAGGTCGAGATAAAGGCTTCGACCCAACAGACTTCCTAGACACAATAAGCAGGGAAAAAATAACTTTCACATCATTAATCCCCACGCATTATAGCCTAATTCTAAACGTCCCAGAAGAAGTAAGAAAAAAATATGATGTCAGCTCCATAAAGAAATTGTTGTGCTCATCTGCACCAGCAAGAAGCACCGTCAAGAAGGGTATACTTGAATACTTTAGGAACGTTGAACTTTTCGAAGCATACGGGTCTACTGAAGCAGGCATGGTGACACTCCTCAGACCCGAAGACCAGCTGAGAAAAATAGGCTCAATCGGACGCGAATGCCTAGGAACAGACGTAATCAAACTTTTAGACGAAAATGGAAAAGAAGTTGGCACAGGCGAGGTTGGCGAATTATATTCCAGTGGACCAATGATGTTCGACGAATACTATAAGATGCCAGAAAAAACTAAGGCTTCTTTCAAAGGTGACTACTTTACTGCAAGAGACATGGCGAAAAAAGATGAAGAAGGCTACTACTATCTAGTCGACAGAAAAGACAACATGATAATAACGGGCGGAGAACACGTCTACCCGTCAGAGGTTGAAGAGATAATATCGCGTTATCCGAAAGTGTTTGATGTTGCAGTAATCGGCGTGCCAGACGATATATGGGGAGAAGCAGTAAAAGCAGTCGTGATCTTAAAAGAAGGCGAAAAAGCCACAGGGGAAGAAATAATCAACTGGTGCAGAGGAAAAATGGCAGGATACAAAAAGCCGAAGACGGTAGACTTCATAAAACCCGAAGAAATGCCAAGAAGCGCAACAGGAAAAATCATACATAGAAAACTAAGAGAAAGATACTCAAAACCACTCTAAAGTGGAAAAACTGTTTTTTATGGCTTAAGGACTGGTCCACGCTTCTCAACCAGATAAGGAAGATGGGTTCTGAAGGCTACGATTTTGTCGTTAAATCTTGAAAGGTATGACAACATGATTTTCTTACCTCTTTCGGTTATGGCAAAGACTGGTATAGTGACGCCGACCTGTATTAACGCTTTTGAACCTATTTTTTCACGGATTATTTTGGAGGCACTCGCAGTAACAATATCAGCATTCGCAATGTGCCGCAGATCTTCCTTAGTTATACAAGTGTTGCAGACTGAGAAAATGAAGGCTTCAACACCTAACTTCTTCTCTAACAATCGAACCGAAGTTATCTGCTCTGCTTGAAAGCCAGCCACAGTCACAGCGATTTTCTTCCTACCGATCTCAGCCGCCTTTTTGACGCCTTCTGCTTGATTGATTTTCGCTGTGGCCAAATCGAGCACCGAACCATCGTTTGTTTTAATGTGCTGTATTATTTCTGGTATAGGAGATGTCTGAATGATGCCTGTCAAATGGGCTCCAATGCCTTGCACCAGTGAGGGATTCGATGTTATTACGGTTCCAGCGCCTTCGCAAACCACAACTGCACAGTCTAATAGTTTCATCTCCATGCAGGTTTTGATGATTTCCGAGGCACCGTATGGAACGACTATAGAATCATTGAAAACTCGGAGCCTACAGCAAAAGCCATGTGCTCTCATTTTGGTTTCAATCGTTTTCTTAACTGCTTCTTTGTCGATGTGCTTTAACCCATATATGGTCTCGTGTAGTGGACAGTGGCAAATTCTTGGCTCACTAAGAACCTCAATCTTTTCACCACTTATTCGCACTTTGGCACCGCAACACTGGATAACGTGCTCGCATTTCAAGAAAATTCAACTCCAGTTCAGTCACTCGTTCTGCTCACTCAGACGGATAATAAGGTGGAATGACCTTCTTATCTCTCTTTAGTCTTTTTTTAAATCCTAACAGTCTTCTAGTCCCTTTCTCATTCACGGAATCCATATGCATCAAGCCACCTATAAGGGGGCTATAGACTATTTGCGCGAGTCTAGTTTTTCATCGTCACTAAAAAATAAATCTACAGAACTATTTTTCAACAGCTTTATAAGTTGGTTTCTCATCAAAATGCGAAGACTTGGTGTTCAATGACAGATAAGGCTATAGTTGCAGAGCATCTTTGCAAAATCTTCAACGTTACTAAGGGGACAATCCGAAGAACAAAAACCCAAGTCGTCGCAGTGAAAGATGTCTCCTTTGAAGTCGATTATGGCGAACTCTTCGGAATAGTTGGACCCAACGGTGCAGGCAAAACGACGACTATAAAGATGCTGACCACAATGCTCATCCCAACTTCAGGCAAAGCTAGCGTTTTAGGTTATGATGTTGAAAAAAATGTTACAAAAGTTAGAGAAAAAATCGGCATTGTCTTAGGCGGAGAAAGAGGTTTATACACAAGAGTCAGCGCCATAGACAATTTGCGATATTTCGCCGACCTTTATGGGGTTCCAGTAAACGTCCGGGAGAAAAGAATTAAAGAACTATTGGAATTTATGGGATTAACGAAGCGAGCCAAAGACAGAGTTGAAACATATTCAAAAGGCATGAAACAACGACTGCATCTAGCTAGAGGCTTAATAAACGACCCACAAGTAATCTTCCTAGACGAGCCAACACTAGGGTTAGACCCTGAAATCGCAAAAGAAACAAGAGTTATGATAAGAGAACTTGTGGAAAAAGGAAAAACCATTCTACTGACTACGCATTATATGTTTGAGGCAGACGAACTCTGCAAAAGAGTAGCAATAATAAGAAACGGTGAAATTGTAGCGCTTGATACGCCAGAGGGACTAAAAAAGTATGTCATGGACACAAGTGTAGTTGAAGTTGAAGGCTTCGGAATAACAGAAAAAGAAGTAGCCAAATTCAAAGAGATATCGGACGTTCTTTCTGTAAGCGCTGATTTAAGCGAAAACAAACAAGTCTTGAAAATTCAGACGCCAAAAGGCTCTGAAATAATATCCGAAGTGCAAGAAATATTGAAAAACAGCCGCATCTACGACCTCAAAATTAAGGAGCCAACGCTGGAAGATGCCTATCTTAGACTTGTTGAAGGAAGTGCATGAAAGATGCCTCCTCAGACACTCAGAGTGGTCTACAGCGCGTTTAGAATAGCCATGCTCCACTGGGTAGCAGATCCTCAATGGGTTATTCCAAACGTTATTGCACCCTTCGTTTTCACTGTAGTAGCACTCACTCTTTTCAAAGGGCTCAGTTTCGATGAGGGCAGGGAATCATTTGCTCTATATGCTGTTTTAGGAGGAGGAATGATGGGAATGTGGGGTAATACCCTCTACTCCTCTGGGTTCGCCATCGAATTTGAGAAGTGGCAAGGAACATTAGAGGAAGTCTTAGCAGCTCCGTCAAACCTTATGCACGTAATTGCTGGAAGATCTGTTTCGAACGCCCTATTTGGTTTGACGAACATGGTCGCTATACTTCTGATAGCGGTATTTGGCGGAGTACCTTTAGGCATCGCAAATCCCATTCTATTTGCCGTTTCATTGGCATTGACGCTTCTTTCAGTGTCGGCTTTGGGCTTGATTTTCGCATCTGCCTTCGTCCTCAGTAGATCAGCACAGGTGTTTACGAATGGATTAGAGTTTCCCATATATGTAATTTCCGGGTCTATGTTTCCAATATGGGGGATCTTGCCTTTTTGGATTCATCCTGCATCGTACATTTTGGGACCAACTTGGGGCATAGAGGCTATCAGAATTGCTGCGGGGCAACAGCCACACTTCCTTGGCTTTTGGGAAAATATAGGTATCATGGTATTAATTACTATAGCGTACTTGGCTATAGCTACTATCCTCTTCAAGTTTGTTGAGAAAAAAGCTAGACGAGATGGGACATTGGTGGAAGCATGAGTCGCCTTAGAATATTTTTCAGTAGTGCTATATTCTCTTTTAGGGCACAGTTTAGTTGGTTAAATCCTCCAATGTGGTTGACAATGAAGTTTGCTCTGGGGTTGTCGCAGATGGCATTCTTTGTATTCGTGGGACAATCCATTAGCAAAGACCCCAACCTAACTCATTATATAGCCATTGGTAACGCCTTGCAAACAGTCTCATGGAATACTGTCTTCTCGGTCATAAATATCACAAATCATGACAAATGGGACGGAACTCTACCACTTTTGTTAGCCACGCCAGCAAGCAGACTACCTATCTTTATTGGAAGAGCCATGCTTCATGTACTTGACGGCATGCTGAGTGTTGCAATAGCCTTTGTCTTCGCCGCCTTCGTATTTGGTGTAAACTTTGGAAATGCAGACCTATTAGCTCTGACGATAGCGGTAGTCTTAACGGCATTCACAATGACAGGATTTGGATTGTTAATTGGAGGCTTCTCATTCTACTTCCGTGACCCAATGATACTTGCAAATATTTTCACATTCATTCTTCTAATATTCTGTGGAGTAAACTTTCCTGTTCGAGAGCTTCCCTTGCCTCTTCAACCTATTTCATATGCCTTTCCATTGACTTATGGCGTAAATGCAACAAGAGAAGCCATAGACGGAAAATCATTAATTGGAATCTCTCCATGGCTGGGTTTAGAGTTGATAGTCGGCTTAGCCTCGATAATCATTGGATACATCTTTTTCCGGTCTTTTGAGCGTGTGGCTAGAAAAACGGGAAGAATAGAGGCAGTATAATTAAAACGCTTATGGAAGCTCTATCTCATTGATTTCTTCTAGGGTTTCTAGGCTGTTCATTTTTATCTTTTTACCTGAAATTGTGTAGAGCACGTTGTCTATGTATAGTGACCTCTCCACATAGGAAGGTGAGTGGGTGATTCTGCCTCTAAACACGAATCCGTTCAGGGTTATGTTAAAGACATAAGCACCTTGAAACACAAGGGTTCCATAAGTCCACGGCGGAACGCCACTAGGTCTTTCTGCGACTGAAACAGGTATTACCAGAAGGTTCTTTGACCGATCAAATAAGAACGCTTTATGATCATCTAGAACAGGCGATTCTGTTCCTCTGTCCCCTATTATGTATTTATCTATTTCCTGTGGATTCGTAGCATTACTGATGTCGAAAAGCGATATTTTCACTCCTTGATACCATGCAAAGTCGCCGCTTTCGTCTTCGATTGTTTCTTTGCCTATGCCTATAATGTGGTTTTCGTCGTATGGATGCATATAGTCGGAGTATCCAGTTACTTTCAACTCTCCAAGAACTTTGGGATAGTAGGGATTGCTCAAATCTATTACAAAGAGAGGATCAATTTTCTTGAAGGTCACAAGATAGAATCTGTTGCCCATGAATCTAGCCGAATAAATCTTTTCTCCAGGTGCAAGATCTTCAAGTCTTCCAACAATGTCTAGGTTCATGTCTAGAACGTAAACATGGTTCTTAGACAGGCTTTCTTCCCAGCCCCAGACCTCGCCTGTCGTGGTCGCTATTCTGAAGTAGCCGTTGTACTCGTCTATAGAAAATTGATTTAGCACATGACCTGGGACTTCTCCGCTTGCGACATAATCTATTTCGCCGTTCTCAATGTGGATTCTATGAACATTTGTTCCCCACACTGTTTCCTGGATAGGCGAAATCGGCGGTGGCGAGATAGGTGTAGGGGAGGCATTTATGGGTTTTAGGGATATAGTCGCTATAGATGGACTTGGTAGGACTTCACTATATCCTTGAAAAGTTATGTAGATATTATTCATTGAAACATATATGGTGCTTGTTCCTCCAAGTAGAATTGACTCATGAGTTGGCTCTTGTGCATCGTCTTGTATGTTTATGGCAACTATAGTTGTATATACGTTGAAGTAGTCGGATACGTTTGAGTAGTAGATTTCTGTGGCACCTATCTCCCTAACCTCTCCATTGACGCAGATTCTTGGAAGTGCTGCCCAAGTCTCGTTAGCATACACTGGCTCATTTATCACTGCGTAGACGTAGTCGCCTATCATTCTAGAGTCAAAATAGTAACCGTCCCATGTGACATTTCTCGTCGAGATCGGACGAGATTTGTCTGTGATGTCATACACTCGGACAGAGGCTTCAGGTGCTCCATAAGAGGGGTAAGATTTGACTGGAGTTACGAACGTTTCATAGCAGCCATAATAATAGTATCCGTCTTCGAAGATTACCATCTTATTCTCTTTGACGAAAAGGCCTCCTATGGTTTGATTCAGTGTGACTTGAGAGAGGATTTGAGCTTCTTCTGGGGGATAAGCCTTCAGAATAGTAAGATTTCTTCCTGATGCAATGTAAATGTATTGGCCGTCAGTTTTTATGATGTCTGCTTCGTCGACTCCTTCAACTTGAATGTTTGTTTTGGAATAGTCTGGAGAAAGATTGTAAGTTCCAAGACTATCCATTGATTTCAGAGTTTGAGGCGAATTCAAGAAGAAAGATGGTCTTCCTTCCAAATGTGAATAGTAAGACCCAGAGTGTGCTCTCAGAAAGTTCTTCAATGCTTCGTAAGAAGAGAACTTTCTTAACTGAGTTTCACCTTTAACCATTACTCCGCTAAGGTAAAGTGGAACAACTACGCTGGCTATAACCAAAACCAACAAAAGGCATAGAACGCTAGTTTTCATATTTCTCACCAAATATCCAACATTCTGTATTTTAGATTATACAGCGTTGTTACTTAATGCTATGTTTTAGAACAAACCGTACTAAAAATAGAACAACCTTGTACGACTTTTTTTCTTGAGTTTATTTTTTCTGGCTTAAAATTTCGAGAAAGCCTTCTATCTTAGCCTTAACTTGCGCTTCATTGTAGTTTCTCCAGTCTGAAGAGTCAACATCAAGGATTAGGCTTGGAACTCCAGTCTTTTCATAAACTGCTTCCTTAACGATTGTCTCGTTTATAGACATCATTCTGCATCCCCAATTCATTGGGAGAACCACTCCATCAGCCTTAAAATCCTTAACTAACTCTATTACCATGTTGATTTTTCTCTCAATGCCTGCGTTTGCAAAATTTGGAAGATACTTTCTTGCTAGGCTTTCTAGAGGCTTTGAGGGGTTCATTCGTCCCATCCACACGTGTGAGAAGGTTTCTGCTACAACTACCGCGCCTAGACTGTTCAAATACTCAAAAATCTGCAAGTTGAACCATAAGGGCAGATTATCCCAGATTAGCCTATACTTCTCGTTTGCGACAACTCCAACTTTATTCTTGGCTCGAGTTTTCACTTCTTCGAGTAGTCTTTCGTAAAAATCAACAGCCATCTCGGTTCCTGGGATACAGAGCATAAAGAAAACAGCCGAGAACGCATCTCTTGCGTCCATAGGCGTTGGAACAGTTTTACGGTAGTCTTGAATCTGATTCCAAAGCATACTTGTACGGTCTGAAAGCCTTATAGTCTCCTGCAGTTTCTTTTTGTCCAGTTTTCTGCCAGTCTGCTTTTCTAAGAAAGCGATTAACTCTTCTAGCTGAGCAACATACTGCCTAATATGATGGGGTTCAAGGTTTTCCGAGTCGGCGCCAGATATGTCGTAGGGCGCGTCTAAGAGGAATAGCGGACATTTCAGTATTCGGCTTATGGTTTGGAACCACTTCATGTGGGTGTCGCATGCGCCTGTTGAAGCAACAAGAAAATCTGGTTTCGGCAACCCGCCCTCTGGCAAATCTTCAGTGTCAAATAGGGAGCCTAGCACACATCTTGCATATGAGCATAGGTCCCTTGAGAAGCCTTGCCTCTCAAACGCTTCGCAGAGCCTTATGGAAACTTGCCTAGCCGCACACACAGAGGCGTAATTTTCAGGCCAAACTGGAAAAACATCCATAGCTAAGAGAGTTTCTACTGGGAAGGTTGAGGTGACCCATGCCACTGGGCGTTTTTCGGCTTTCGCTTTATGGGCGTCTTCGTAGAATTTTTTGATGTAGTTTCTGTAGAATCCTTTTGTTGTCTGCAAGAGTCTTTCTGACATTTCTATGCTACTCCTTTTACCATTTCTATGAAAGCTTCAATTCTGGTTTTCAACTGTGCTATTCCAGTCATAGCATGTTCCCATTCAAGATATAGGACAGGATATCCTTGTGCCTTCAGTTTTTCCATGAGAACTGGGGCATCAAACAAGTGTGTGTCACAGAACTTTAACACAAATATTATTGCGCCTTCAACATCGTACTTCTTTGCCATTTCTAAAGTATGTCTAAACCTGTCTTCAGAGTGAACTGTGAATGGGCAGGGAATCTTATTCAAGTAGCGGTCGGCGATAGCGTGTAAGGGGGCGGTTTTTGGGTTTACTAGGTCCCAGAAATATCTTGAGCCAGTGCACAAGTCGTCTGCAACAACGTTTGCTCCAGTGCCTTCAACGATTTTCGTCATTTCAGTGTTGTCCATTACGCTTCCTGATATGAGGAGTCTTATGCCTTTTTTCGGCTTGTCAGGTCGGTTGTCAATTTGGCTTAGCAACTGCTTTAGCAGCCTGTTATGCTCTTCTTTTGATGTTAACATGCTTGAGAGAACGATTTCTAGGGCTTCAACACCTGAAATAAGCGGTGGCTCACTTTTCCTCAAGTCGTAGACTTTTTTGAGAAGAACCCTGTTCTCGTTGTAAACTTTGATTGCGTTTTTTAATGATTCGTTTGAAATAGTCGTTTTGAAGTTGTCTTCTAGCGATTCTTTTAGTCTACGGACTTCTTCTTGAAAGAAAGTTTGCGCCTTCTTGCTTTTCGTGTGTGGTGTGTTAATAAAATAGAAGTAGGGAACCTTTACGTGATATTTCCACATGTCATATATCATTCCGCAGTTGTCGCATGTGTTGGAGACGACGTAACCATCTAAATAGTCATGTTTACCCTTCAACGCCAAGTCAAACGTGCTACGGCAAAATGAACAAACATTCTGCGGCAAATAGGCATCGGCTAACGTAGTTCGTTCCAAACTGCCAAAAATCCTTATTGGCAAAGCGTTTGCAGCATAGATGATTTCTTCAGGCGTGTGAGTGCAAGTCCACCCGACCGCTGGTTTGCCTTCTTTCTTCCACATCTTTGCTACATCATGCCTTGTCAGAAGCAGATTTCTAAACGATTCTAAAGCTCGCACTGCTCGACGCTCCATTTTCTTTGTTGACTACGCTTTCTGATGTTTCGTGTTGATATTAGTAGTTCTGTGATTTGCGAAACAAATCAATGTGTCGGTTTATTAGGTTTATTTAAACGGCTCCCAAACTTGGAAATGAGTAGGAACTATTTTTAGTCGGTTTTCTCCAAGCCCTTGCGTTTGCGGTTTTAACTTCTTGAGTGCGCACACATGATGCGGCTCATAAGCAAAATAGCTCAGTTAAGCAATGCCCCAATCCCCTTCATGCCAAGTTCCGTAACAGATTTTTAGATTGTCAATTCCTATTTCTTTCATCATATGAACACGTAGATTCTCGTAATTTTCCTTCGTGGGTTTGTGCCGACTATCTGCTAAACAACAGAAATATATTCTTTGAACTCCAGAGTACATGCGTTGGATTGTTGCACATTTCTTTAAATCATTTTTCATTCCTTTGACAATTGTGTTGTAATCATTACTCTTGAACTCCAAAAGCACCAATGGGATATGCTTGATGTGCCAAATAGTCGTCTCTGATTTTCCAAACCTACTCTTAAAATCGTGCAAGTCAAATGCAACTATACCAAGGTCTACATGTTTTGTTCGAGGGAATTCCTTTTCACCTAAGTGACGAGGGAATTTATTGGATAGCTTCAATTTCCTAGCGTAAGAGGAAGCCTTAGGAGCATACTGTGGTATGATATGGAGTTGTATTCTTCCCAAATCTTCATTCAACTTATCTATGCATGGTCGTACATGAAAGTAGAATGGCATGATTAATTCATCTTCATGCCACCATAGCAAACGCCACTTTTCTTTCTTTAGTTCCAACCATGCATCTTCTATGCATCTCTCTATCTCTCCGATTTTTTTTAAGGCATCGGCAAATATCTTATTGATCTCTGTTGTCGCCATTGACAGTTCCCCTTTTGAATTATCTTCCAAAGATCATCGCGAAACAAGCTTATTAACTGTTGTCCAGATAGAATGTATTAGTTATGAAACAACGCTCGTGAGAGCACAGTATGCATCTTGCCATGGAGTAGTTGTCCATTTTGAGAGCCGAATAGTTGCCTAGCCACAGGTAATGATAATATATGCGCACAAACAGTAGGTTGCCATCAAATTGAGGTGCTATAGTTTGTCGAGGAAACAAGTCGCACTGCAGAAGGTTGCTGGACTCTGTGGGATAATAGGTCCTCTTGTGCCTATTTTGTTCATAGCATTGGCTATTTCTAATTCTCTTTCTTGGTTCACATGGACAGACAACGCTCTCAGTGACTTGGGTCATCAAGGAACCGCAGGTGTGACCGTGGCTACCATATTCAACTCTGGACTAATCCTCGGCGGTCTTCTCAGCATAATATTCGCGGTTGGCTTAATGCAAATTCTGCGGAAGCAAACATTCGGCGCAATCGGAACCATTCTTCTTCTTCTAGCTTACATTAGCTTCGTAGCAGTAGGTGTCTTTCCAGAAACTGCGGGAATCATACACTTCTACGTTTCTGTGGCATTCTTCACTTTTCTTCCGATTTCTCTGTTCTTCATAGGTGGTTCTCTAGCAAAGGAAACTTCTGAGAAAGTCTTGGGTTTTTCCACAATACTGCTTGGCATATTTGCAGCCATATCAGCAGCGCCAGTGATATTAGTAGGAGCGGATGATGTTGCAGTTCACGAGCTTCTTGCTGCTCTTCCATGTTTAGCGTGGTCAATAGTTTTAGGCTTTAAGTTGTATAGGCAATCTCTATTGAAGTGAGTATCTGCTTTCTATCGTCTTTAGCAAGGCTGTAAAAGTAGAGTTGACAGGAGTCGGAATCTTATACGTTTCTCCGTAGCGTGCTATCGCGCCACTCATGAAATCAACCTCGGTAGGTCGCTTGTTTTCGACATCGATTAGCATCGAAGGCTTATGCGCACCCCCTTTCTCCAAGTATGTAGTGAATCTGCTCAGTGCGTCTTTGCCAAAGTCGTATTCGTCTGCTTTAGCGACTTTTAACCCTTCTTCAAGTATTTCCACTGCAAGCTTACGTGTGTATTTTAGGTCCATGGCTTCTTTCATCGTTTGCCCAGTTACAGCGCAGATTGAGCAGAGAGCCGAGTTTAGGATTGTTTTCTCCCAAACATGCTTCTTAATGTCCGCCGATTCTTCTGTCTTCAAACCAGAATCAGTCATTATGTTGGCGATGTGTTTTGTGGTTTCATCAGTCGTATATTTTCCTCTGTGGTAGGCGCCAATGAAGTTAGGCGGCTGGAACCAATTCATCCTGACGCTTCCAAGGCTTATCGTGTTTCCCGCATAATTGATGACTACACGATATGCGGTGTCGATTCCCAATTTCTCAACAATAAGTTGCTCATTACCAAGCCCGTTTTGGAAACTCACAATCTTCATGTCAGATGTGTAAATCTTTTTGATTTCAGGCAGAATCTTCTCCAGCATGCAGGCTTTTGTCGCAATGAATATGATGTTTGGATTAAACTTGGCAAGTTCGGCGATTGAGTTGGCAGTTTTACTTATTCTAGCGGTTAATTCTGTGATTCCAGATATTTTCAAGCTTTCTTTCTCTATTCTAGCCAAAAGAGGTTCTATAATGTCCTGTGCCACAATGTCTTGACCACCATTAGCCAAGTGAGCCGCCAAGATAGAGCCCACTGGACCAAAGCCAATAATTCCAATTGTCGGCTTTTTTGTTGCCATAGTCATCCTTTCCAATTCTTCTGTCTGCTTTCGCTTGAAACTGCATTTTATGAGTTCAAATTATAAGAATGATTATTAAGGATTTGTTTTTAGTTAAGGCTATGATGTGAGAAAGATGAGAAAACCTCTTTGGACGCCTTCAAAGGAACGAATAAAAAGCGCTAACATAACTCAGTTCATCAGCTTCGTCAATAAAAGGCACGGTCTTAGAATCAACTCTTATGATGAATTGTATAAGTGGTCAATCGAAAATATACAGGATTTCTGGACAGCCATGTGGGAGTTCGGTGAAATAAAAGCCTCCCGCAAATATGACATGGTAGTCGACGACTTAACCAAATTTCCCGGCGCAAAATGGTTTATCGGCGCAAGATTGAATTTCGCTGAGAACCTTCTCAGATATAGGGATGGGCATTTAGCCTTCATTTTCAGAGGAGAAAACTGGAAATCGTCTAGAATGACTTATGCAGAACTTTACGATTCTGTGGCACGCTTGGCTAAATCGCTACGTGAGGTAGGCGTCGCTCCTGGAGACCGCGTAGCTGCCTACATGCCCAACACAATGGAAACTGCTGTCGCCATGCTTGCCGCTACAAGCATAGGTGCTATATGGTCTTCTTGCGGCACTGAACTCGGTTCAGGAGCAGTTCTAGACCGTCTTAGCCAAATTGAACCAAAAGTACTATTCACTGTCACAGGATACCCTTACAAAGGAAAAACCTTCGACGCCTTACATAACGTTGAGAAAATCGCCAAGGGAACACCCTCGCTGAAAAAAATTATTGTAGTTCCTTACATAGGAGGAGAATCGGACATCAGTCATGTTCCAAACTCTGTGCTTTATGACGATTTCATGTCTGAAGAAAGAAAACTGCAAATCCGATTTGAGCAGATGCCTCATGATCATCCTGTTTATATTATGTTTTCTTCTGGAACAACAGGCAAGCCAAAGTGCATGGTTCAAGGAATTGTGGGTATCCTCATAAATCACTTAAAAGAACTGATACTTCACACTGATTTAAAGCGTGAAGATAGAATCTTCTATATAACGTCTCCTAGTTGGATGATGTGGAACTGGTTACTAAGCTCCTTAGCAGTGGGAGCTACCGTAGTATTGTATGATGGTAACCCAAATTATCCCGACTGGGGAGCCATGTGGAAGCTAGTTCAAGACGAAAAAATAACAATCTTCGGCTGCAGTGCAAGTTACATAAATTACCTCAGAAGTATAGGCGCTAAACCAGGCAAAGTTTACGATTTGTCATCACTGCGAGAAATATCCCAAACTGGTTCACCACTTTCATCTGAAGGATTTGAATACGTTTATCAAGAAATCAAAGAAGACTTGCATTTCAATTCTATTTCGGGAGGCACAGACATCAACGGCTGCTTCGCTATTGGAACTCCTATCCAGCCTGTTTACGCTGGTGAATTGCAGAGTCCAGCTTTAGCGATGAAAGTGAAGGCTTATGGTGAGAAAGGTAAGCCAGTAGTTGATCAACAAGCAGAACTTGTCTGCGAAGTGCCTGCCCCTTCTATGCCGCTTTATTTCTGGAACGACCCTGACAGCAAAAAATACAGAGATGCCTACTTCAGTGTCTATCCTAATGTTTGGCGGCACGGCGACTGGATTATAGTTCATAGCGACACAGGTGGAATAACTTTCTTGGGGCGCTCGGATTTTACTTTGAAGCCTTCTGGAGTGAGGATAGGCCCATCGGAAATATATAATATCGTGGAAAAGTTTGAAGAAGTCGCTGACAGCATGGCTATAGGGCAAGACTGGAAAGGAGACCAGCGCATTATCTTATTTGTCAAACTGGCTCCCAGATTCCAATTGACCGAGAACTTGAAAGATAGGATTAAAAGGATTCTCCGTGAGGAGGCTTCTCCTAGGCATGTTCCAGCCTCAATCATTGAAGCACCTGATATTCCTTATACATTTAACATGAAAAAAGTGGAAAGCACCGTTTCAAACATAATACATGGCAGACCAGTCACAAATAGAGATGCCTTGATCAATCCAGAATCACTTGATTTTTATGAAAAAATTCTCCCAGAACTACAAAAAGAATAAAGCGCTACTCGCAAGCACCTATTAAAAAGATTTCTGAGAACCATAGTCTTGATAACAGACTCATCAACTGCTATCATAGCATGAAAATGTATCAGAACCCTTCAGTGGCTTCTGTTTCAAAATCTAAACGCAAAAACCAAAGTTCCGTTTGGCAGATGATGATGAAAACGAAATTTTTCCAGCGTCATCATACAGAGAGATAGCTATTTGATTACTGCTATTGGCTCCCCTTTCTTTACGCTTGTTCCTTCCGAAACTTTGATTTCTGTAACCACTCCAGCCTTGTGAGCAGTTATCTCATTTTCCATCTTCATAGCTTCTAAGATACAGAGCCCATCACCTACTTTGATACAATCTCCAATGTTCACTTTTAAGGAGACAACTAAACCAGGCATCGGAGCAGTCACAACCCCTTCTTCCACGACAGTTTCTCTTGAACTTTCTCTGGCAAGTGTTGGCAAAGTGGGCTCTAAGATTTTCGGCATCACCCTTTCCGCAACTTCATACCGAACCTTAAACGATTTGCCATTCACCCTAATTGAAAATGGCACCTTCTCATTGACTTCACTAAACTCCACTTTAACAGGCTTTCCGCCAATCTTCATGGAAATCGGCATGCCACTTTTAAACTCGTTTGTAAGTTCCACCTCACAAATTTCATCGTCAATCTCAAACTGAAAAGAAGTGTCCTTAACTACTCTGAGAATTTTGACCTTGCATGGTTTTTCGTCCACTGAAATTCTGTATTCCCTCAATTTACCTTCTTCCAATCCTCCATGCTGATCTGCCTCTTATTGTTCTCTGCGGAATCACTGCCAAACCCCTATTATTCTTAGTTAAGTAAGCGATTAGTGCTGTAGACAAAGCAGCGGCTTTCTTGCCTTCAAATGCTTCTGAAGCTAGAATATCGCCGATTCTCTCATGAACAAAACCTGTATCCACTTCACCTCGCCTGAAACACTCATCATCTATAATTTTCTTGTGGAAAGGTATAGTTGTTTCAATGCCCTCTATTTCATATTCGTCAAGAGCATTTTTCATGCGTTGTATGGCTTCTTTTCGGTTTATGCCCCAAGCGGCAAGCTTAGCGATCAACGAATCGTAAAAGACGGGTATAGTGTAGCCAGCATACAAGGTGCTGTCAACTCTGATGCCAAATCCTCCGGGAGCATGATATCTGGTCACTGTGCCTGGACATGGCACAAAATCATTGTAAGGGTCTTCACAGTTGATTCTGCAGTTGATTGCGTGCCCTCTCGCCACTATGTCATTCTGCCTGTAGGCTAACTCTTCACCTGCCGCTATCTTAATCTGCTCTTTAACAATGTCGACACTAGTGACCATTTCGGTGATTAAATGTTCAACCTGCAGCCTCGTATTCATCTCTAGGAAGTAGAAGCGTCTCCCCTTGTCGACTAGAAATTCAACGGTACCAGCGTTAGTGTAATTCACAGCCTTCGCCACTTTTATTGCTGCCTTTGCCATACGTCTTCTTAAATCATCTGTCATTATTGGCGAAGGAGTCTCTTCAATCAGCTTTTGATACCTTCTTTGGATGGAGCAATCCCTCTCGCCCAAATAAACCACATTACCCTTCTTGTCAGCCAACAACTGAAACTCTATATGTCTAGGCGTCGCTAACAGTTTTTCAACGTAGAGTTTGGGGTTTCCAAACGCAAAATCAGCCTCTAAGCGAGCTAACTCCATAGCCTGCCTTATTTCCCCCTCATCATTAGCGATGCGCATGCCTCTGCCTCCGCCACCATAAACTGCTTTGATAAGCACTGGGTAACCAACGTTCTCGGCTACTTCCACCACAGCCTCTTCATCCTCAACCGCTTCCATGCCTCCAGGAATCACTGGAACTCCTGCACTTGCAACCATTTCGCGAGCCCTAATCTTGCTCCCCATACTCTTTAGGGCGTCGCTGGATGGACCGATGAACTCAATTTTGTTTGACTCACAAGCCTTTGCAAAAGATGAAATCTGCGCCAAAAAACCGTATCCAGGATGGATGGCTTCGCATCCAAAGTTTTTGGCGGTTTGGATTATTTTGTCAATGTTTAAGTAGCTTTGCTCAGGCTGCGCTGGTCCCACACAGTGGCATTCGTCTGCGTATCGGAGATGCAGAGATTCCTTATCTGCTTCAGAATAAATTGCAACGGTTTTGATGCCCATTTCTCGGCAAGCTCTAATGATTCTTAGGGCGATTTCTCCTCGGTTGGCGATCAAGACTTTTTTAAACATTGCTTATCTTTGCACACTCGATGCTTATATTGGACTTTTTTTCACATAAGAGTTTTGATAAAAGTTGCGTAGATGAAGAAAATGTTGGTCATGGACTTTCATTTTCATGTAGCGAAATATCACATGTGGAAACCCTGGGTTCACGAATATATGAGAAACGTAAACCCAAAAATATACGAGGATTTTGACGCATTTATGGCGCCGAAAAACATTCTGAAATTGTTAGATAATGAAGGTATTGACTATGCTGTTCTCTTGGCAGAGATTGCACCTTTAACGACTGGAACTGTGGAAAATGAGTTCATAGTAGATTTTTGTCGTTTAAGCGAGCGATTGATTCCGTTTGCATCAATAAACCCAGTTACCGACTCAAATCCCTCTGTGACATTGACCAAGCTAGTGAAGGATTATGAAATGAAGGGGCTGAAATTGCTGCCACCGTACCAGCATTTCTACCCAAACGACACCACCATATACAAGCTTTATGAAAAAGCGCAGGAACTGGAGATTCCAGTGGTTTTTCATACGGGCACATCTGTCTTTCAGAAAACGCGGTTGAAGTATGCGAATCCTTTGTATCTAGACGATGTGGCAGTGGATTTTCCAGACTTGACAATTGTTCAGGCGCATGGAGGCAGAGGCTTGTGGTATGACATTGCCTTCTTTTTGGCTAAACGGCACAAAAACGTTTACATTGACATTTCTGGGCTTCCACCACAAAACCTTCTAAAGTACTTTCCAGATTTGGAAGAAATAGATGAAAAAGTGATTTTTGGCTCTGATTGGCCAGGAATCCCCAGCATCAGAGAGAACATAGAAGTTGTTCAGAAACTACCGCTGAAAGAGAAGTCAAGACGCAAAATCCTTGGAGAAAATGCGAAAAAGATATTGAAGTTGTAACCAGTCTATCCCAAACTATTTTAAACTTCGTAGAAAATACGTGAGTAACATTGTTGCCCATGTTGGTAGGCGGTTAAATTGAAGGTTTTGGGTTTATCGTGTAGTGCAAGGAAAAATGGAAACACCGCAAATGCCGTGAACATCGCCTTACAGTATTAGAGAGAGAAAAGGCACCGAAACTAAGTTGATTCATTTAACAGACTACGACATCAAACCTTGCAGAAACTGCAACATGGAGTGCTACCACGACAAAGAGTGCCCACCATCGGATGATTCCAAGGTTCTTGCAAATTTTCTCGAAGAATTTGATGGCTTGATTGTCGGTTCGCCACTCTATAACGGAACAGTACCTGCCCAGTTGTCGGCTTTCTTAGAGAAAAACCCATACCCATATGACGAAGTTCTTAAAGACAAAGTAACATCAGCTATAATTGTTGGCAGCATAGGCGAAACGGTTGCTGCCCTAATTTTGACATCATGGCTTGCTCCAGGAAAACATTTCGTCGGCTGGATTGAATTAGACCCAAGAGGAACCGCATCCAGAGATGCTAAACTAAAAGATTGCTGGATTAGGGGAAACATGATGGAAGACGAGCAGAACCGAAGAAGAGTAAAGGAATTGGCAGAAAAGGTTTACACCAAAGTATTGGAGCGAAAAAAAGGCTGACCTCTCAGCGCTGAAAATTATTTTTCTTCATTTTTTAGGATTGCTTTCATTAGGTTGCTAAATATTTTCATGTCTGATGCTTTGACTATTGGGATTTGCATGCCCTTTTCCACTTCGTACACTTTAACGTATTTTGGCATACTGGCGTAGCAGACTTGGCTTATTGGGAACTCTTTGCTTTCCATTTCGCGTTCAAATGATGCCTCATAAACTTCCACGCAGAGCAGGTGTCCGTCTACCCAGAATAGGCGGTTTATTCCATATGTGGTGGCGCACCATGCCAAGTCTTCTAGAGACCTTTTGTCCACTCCTAAAACGACTACTTTCTTTGTGGGAGCAATTTCTACTTCCATATAGTTTTTCACTCTTTGTATGGCGTGTTCAAGACTTGTTTGACTTTTTCAGTGATTTTTGGTCCTAACCCATAGGCTTCTTTAGCCCATTCATCTACGCTTATTAAGGCATTTAAGGGAGTTTGATAAGACTTTAGTAAAGATATTGCTTTCTCCCTTCCAATAATCGGCAAACTGGCTAAGAAAAAGATTTGGGCCTCAGCTAGGGTTTCATGCTTCTTCATGGGATGAATGACTGGTACTCTCTTCTCAACTATTTGCTCCTGTCTCGCAGCAGTGTAAAGGAAATCAACTGTTTCCTTGTAGCTGTTTGTGTGAATCATATAGATTCCCTGTTTTGCCAAGGCGAACATAGCGCCCCAAACAGCTGCTGGCTGAATTTTACTGAATTTATAAATGATAGGCAAATAGCCTTCTATCAAGATGAATGGTTTAGGATAGACTTCTTTCAACCTAAATGTCTGCTCAAAAAGGTATCGCCTTGTCAACGTGTATACAAAGTCGTGCACGGTCTTTCTTTCTACAGCGCATTGGTCGGAGATTATGTAGTCGCCTTTTTCTAAGGCTTCTACCTTCACTTCAGCACCTAGCTCTTTTAGCCCTTTCAAAATTTTAGGTGCGGCACTGGCTTCACGACTATCCATAATAATTGTGATTAGCTTTTCTTCTTTGCTTTGCTCCTTCATGTATGGCAGTAATGTCTCGGTTCCAGACATGGCATTTTCACTTCTACTACTTCTACCTACAAGTCCTTGAGTTGCTTAAACAAATAAATCTTCATTTAGAACTCCTTAGCCTCCAAAACTGGAAACTTAATAAGCAAAAAACTTCTGTAAAGTCTCAGCTAAACAGAAGAGGGGGCCGGTCGTCTAGCTTGGTTAGGACGTCTGCCTGACACGCAGAAGGTCGCCGGTCCAAGTCCGGCCCGGCCCACCAAAATTTTCTTTTCTCGCATGAAACACTACTTTAGCCCAACGAGAGAAGACCTAAAAGAAAGAACGCTATACGCCATACAGCAAATGCTTTTGGAGTTCTCATTTGATTAGACCAATACTCTTAAATTTGAAAAAATTAACGTTAGTTTATGTCGCAAGAAAATACGGAACTTCCTGAAAATATTGTGAGTGACGTTCAGCATTTCATTGGACTTTTCACCATGTTTCACGAAGCACTGCCAGATGAAACTCAACATACGTTCAGGCAGGTTATTAAACAGATTCGTGAAGCTGAAAGTATCCCAAGTGAGACATATCTTAAAGGGAAGACGGGAATAGAACCAGTTTGGACTTTCAAGAAAAGCGGTGTTACAGTTAGCAAAAGAATCTTCCATCCTGGTCATGGAGAACATTTGACAGGAGCCGATTTTGTCCTTTCCAAAAAGAAGATTTTCACCATTGGAGTTTCGGCGGTTCAGACAAAACGAAATGGAGGCAAAAAATACTTTGAATTTGGTCAAAGAGACTTCAATCAGCTCAAAAAGTTCTCGCTGCATTGGAGAAGCGCATACTATCTCATGGTGGATGAAACTTACACGCCACCCTTAGATTGCTTCATAACAGTTGACGAACTAAAGAGACTAATACTCAATCAGACAACTCCACCAATAAAAATTCCGAACTCTGAAGTTAGAAAATACTGCAGGGGCTCGAACCTTTTTTATGATGCTTTTTACGGATGTTGGCGAGGCTCTGACTACACTGACGACGAACTGCTGAACATCGCCTTTAATTATGTTAAGCTCACAAAGAGAGTGCTGGTTGAGCTGTGGGGTCAAAAAGGGAAGATAGAACGTATTAGGGTCTAAACCTTCGGAGATCGATATTTCTCGAAAATCCTCTTACATACATTGCAAGGTATATAAACAAAAGGAAAATACTATTGATATTGATTCAGTATGTTAGAAGCGACTCATAAGAAAATTGCGAGAGAAATCGCTAAGGCGTTAAGCCTCGAAGAACATGAGTCAAGTCTCCTTGAGGTCGGTTCTGTTAGTCCTGATAGTTGGGCAGACTTTCCACATCATCGTGACAAAGAATCTGAAATAGAAAAAAGAATACTTGAAGCCCGCGCGCGTTACTTAGAAAACGATGATGAATGCTATTCCGTATTGGGCATAGCTCTTCACTATATTCAGGATATGTGGACACTAAGTCCCAGAATAGAAGACAAACACACAGAATGGGAAAAAAGGATACATTTGTCTCCTATCTTGGACAAGTCCAAGCTCAAGAAAGAAATTGAGAGGCTTGTTCTACCCAAAAAAGCGAAAGAGGAATATCTTCAACTTGTTGACAGATGCAGTTCAAGGGTCAACGGGGAACAATTGTTGAGTTATGTTTTCGATAACTATCGCCAAACTGATTGGAGTGCTCCAGTCCTTGACCTCAATTTCGCCTATATGAGTTGTTTAGAGGTGGCTCGCAACGTTTTTCTGCCTCGAGAGCAAAGCGAGGAAATGCAACGTAGCGTGGATGCGCTACATGAAAAGCTTGACGGTCTCTCTCGTGCACACGCTATGTGTAATGAAAGAATTAAGTCTCTTGAACAGAAGACCGGAGGTTTTCCTAGGATCTATTTCGAACAAGGCTGGAGTATTGGTAGATTCGATCCTCAACCTTTATTTGTGCCTTCAGGCGTTCCACGCACACGCATCGTTGATGCTGTTCAAGTATCGAATTTGTTCGGTGCTGTATGGAACCGTGCTAAAGATGATCCGAACGAACGCGAGCGTGTTCTTACGGTCCGACCGAAACAGTATACGAGTAAAGTAAGAAAGAAAGTAGAGGAGAAACGGAAGCATTGCCTATGGAGAGGCAAAGAGATCGAAGTAGAAAGAGAAATGGAAGTAGACGTAGTCGTAGAGTTTTTCAGACTTTCTATAACGGGTGACGAATCCTATTATGTGGACTGCCCATCTCTGGAGATTGCTCATTATGTTCGTGCAGTATTGACGCACCTCGACGCACGTAGCAGTGCTAGTAGCTTAAATAGCCTAAGGGAATTTCCAATTCCCTTGAAAGCCGAGCACATACGCAAGCTCTTAGATAAATATGGAAAAGATAAAGCAGAAATGGAGCGTGAACGTGCAAACCTCCAAAGGCTGCAACGCAAAATGCAAAATGTTACTAAAGAAATCAGCAGAAAGATTAGGTACTGGGATAACCTGCGCGATATAAATGCGTCCCTCAAAAAGTTAGGTGTGTATTATTAGCCTCTCGACGTGTTTCCAGTAGCAATAATAGAATTTGCTATGCTACCTAGCCACACAACCGCAATCATTCACAAGGTCGACTAGTAATTTATCGAGGACCGTCCCACCAGCATGCTTGGGACCGTCCCAGATCATATGACTCAACAATGTAGTTTGGTAGGACATGTGCTTGACGTGCAGAGGGTCGCCAGTTTTAAGTCCGGCTTGAGCACCGAAATTAAGCGATTAATTCAAATAATAGTTCTACAAACGTAGATAGTCTATGTGAGGTATATCAAATGCATAAGAATCTGCTTGAGAAACTTCTGTTTGAGCTAGTTAAAGATTCCAAGAGAAGCGACAGAGAACTTGCAAGAATTTTAGGAGTTTCCCAGCCTACAATAACTAGAGCCAGAACAAAGCTTGAGAGGGAGAAGTTCATACGGCAATATACGGTTATTCCAGACTTTGCAAAAATTGGACTCGAACTGTTAGCCTTCAACTTCATCTCAATGAAGCCGTTCCAGTCAGGTGACTTGGAAAAAATGCAGAAAATGAGAAGCGAATGGGCAAAAGACAACCCAAACATTGTCTTAGAGGTTGGAGGCGAAGGGGTGGGAGCAAATAGTCTAATTGTGTCCATCCACAGGAATTATACAGACTATGCTAGCTTCATAGCCAAATATAGAACCGACTGGGCAAACTATCTCCAAGATTTGAAGTCATTTATCGTTAGCATACCGAATAAGAGCCTTATAATCAAAGACCTGTCTTTCAGTAATTTGGGAAAAATGTAGGTTATCAGCCTTCTATCTTTGTCCATACAATTTCTCTTTGTATGCTGGCAGGTCTAAGAAGCCGTGTCCACTTATGTTCATGCAAATAACTTTCTCTTCGCCTGTCTTCTCATTCTTCAATGCCTCATCTATTGTTGCTCTTACAGCATAGCTAGATTCTGGAGCGATTAGCCATCCCTCACTTTGCAGGAAAATTTTTGCTGCTTCAAATATCGCCTTCTCATCTATCGGATACGCAGCTGCATCAACTAAGCCATGATGCCTTAGAAAGCTAATTATCGGAGCTGCTGCATGATACCGTAACCCATCAGCCTTAATTGGCGGCATATCAATCTCATGCCCTAAAGTATACATCTTCATAAGCGGCGTATGTTCCGCTACGTCGCCGAAATCATAACGGTACTTGCCTTTAGATAAGCTGGGAGCCGCCATACTCTGCGAAGCCAAGAACTTGCATTCTCGCTTTTTTTTCAAGACCTCACCGATAAACGGTAGGGCAATGCCACCAAAGTTTGAGCCGCCACCTAAACAGCCTACAATCAAGTCAGGCTGCTCATCAATCAATTCAAACTGTTTAATGGCTTCCAATCCGATTATAGACTGATGTAACAAGACATGATTTAAGACTGAGCCGAGGCAGTAGATACTTCCTTCATGCTCTTCTGTATACTCTAAACCTTCAGAAACAGCGAGTCCTAAAGAGCCATGATGACTAGAATTCTTGGCAAGAGTTTCTCTCCCAATCTTGGTTTTCTTACTTGGCGAGGCATTCACCTCTGCCCCAAACAGTTCCATAAAAGCCCTGCGGTCAATTTTCCAGTCATAAACTGACCTGACCCAGAAAACCACACACTTCAGATCCATCAGTCTAGCAGCATAAGAAAGCGCAGTTCCCCACTGCCCAGCACCAGTTTCAGTGACCAGCGTGTCTTTTCCTTCTTTCAGTGCAAAATAGGCTTGAGCTAAGGCAGTATTGGTCTTATGCGAGCCAGTAGGTGACAAATCTTCGCGTTTGTAATAGATTCTTGTCTTCTTCAAGCCTAAGCGTTTTTCGAATCTTTTGGCACGACATAACGGTCTTGGTCTTCCAGCCTGAATAAAGAGTTCTCGAACTTCTTCAGGTATTGGAACCCAGCGTTCGCTTGAGCTCTCTTGCTTGAGACATTCCTGTGCCATTGTTCTTGACAAAAACTCAAAGCGTGACGGCCCATTTTCAGGCTCTTTAGGCGGCGGAAACGGTTCAGGCAAGTCTGGAATGATGTTATACCATTTTTTAGGCATCTCGTCTAACGGAAGTGTAATTTGATTTTCGTTCACTCTGATTCACCTGTTTATGAGGAGAGCATTAGTATGCCAACTGTCTGAAGATAAGAGTTCCGCTTATGCAGTTTATGATTTTGGCAAAACCTCTACCGAAGTAGCAGAACGTGAAGTAAGTTCCAACTGGTCTCCAAACCCTTTCCTAACATATGCATTCTTGACTCTAATCCTCATTCCAACCTTGAAATCTTTTGCAGTGTCAGCCAGTTTTCTCCACAGAGAAACCCTGATTTTTCCAGTCTCATCACTTAAATCGAATGAAGCAACTGCAACTTTTTCATCCCGTACTGTTACTTCTCTTCTATCGGGCGGGGAGGCAATGGTTCCTTCAACTGTGATTGGTCCGCCTTCTGTTTTTATTTCAACTAATTTTACTTTCTCTTCCTCTGGAGATAGAATCTGTAAATCGCCTCTTTCGCTGAGATGAAGTTCAAGTCTTCCGTTTCGACCTTCTCTCGTATACGCATGTAAAACTCTGACAGTCTGTCCTTCCTCAATTTTCTTGCTTTCCACAACGCTTGCTTTGTCATTCCAGAGAATCAGTTTTGACTCACATGTTTTATCAGAAATTAACAAGTGCGCAACCTTTCCTTCGGTCAAGTCAGAGCGAATAAAAGTTTGACTAGGATAAATGCGAGTTACGCGTCCAACCACTGTAACATCGTTTAAGCCAGATATGAGGTCTCTAATCATAACTTCATGTCTAATTGATTCTTGGGGGATTTCTACTCCGAGTTCCGATGCAAGTATGCGCACAGCAGCCTCATCTGTTAAAAATCCTTGTGCCGTGTTCTTTTTTTCTTTGATTCTCTTTAGGATTTCTTCTCTTGTGAGATCCTGTCTAGACTGTAGAATTTTTTCAATGTTTGCATCCACTGACATAGTAATTCACAGTATATTGTCAGAAGAAGTTAAAGGCTATTTTGTCGGTTTTTCTGGAGTTTCTTCTTCCTTTCGGTAAACCATGTAGAGGAAAAACAGAACTAACGCTATGAATGTCATGACCATTAAGACGTTGATTACTAACGTGAAGAATGTGTCGACATCCATGTATCCGGCAAAGTTCATGTTAAACACCCTTCTTTACCTCCCATATTTGATGAAGATAGTC
>Ga0315306_10000209_pt1 | contig 29236 bp, 28 predicted proteins | sample TDP1_MG_FD_203803 | JGI IMG/M metagenome (GOLD analysis project Ga0315306, IMG submission 203803) | Freshwater sediment microbial communities from Lake Towuti, South Sulawesi, Indonesia - TDP1 | ecosystem: Environmental > Aquatic > Freshwater > Lake > Sediment | place: Indonesia: South Sulawesi... | reverse complement strand
GCGAACGTGTGCATGTCGATAGGACGGCGTGTCCATGGCTTATCAAGAGGTTCATCGACTCCAAGGCGGAATTCATCTTTGTTCCCACGGAGAAGATTGAGGAGGTTGTCAAGAAGGAGAAGGCGATACCTTTCGATGCGCCCGGAGTTGAGTTGGGTCATCACGGCGGCAAGTGCAGCTTCGACGCGATAGTGGAAAAGTACAAGATTAAAGATCCTGCGGTTTTGGAGTTAGCAAAGATTGTGCGAGGGGCAGATACGGATGATCCTGAAGCCGCTCCGGAGGGCGCTGGACTAAGTGCAGTGATGACGGGAATCACTACAACCGCTAAGAACGACCATGAGGCCATAGAAAAGGCAAGCCCAGTGTACGATGCACTTTACACCTATGGAAAACTGAAAATCCTACGCGAAAAGTACAAGGTTGAAATTCAGAAAATGGACAAGAAACAACGAAGAGAATTTCTGAAGAAGAAGCTAATGGAATAAAGCCAAAACTCCTCTCTTTTTCTTGTTAGGAGATGATCGGCGCCATGTTATGGGTAACTCGACATAAGCCTCACGTGGATAGGTGCGCCTCAGCATGGTTAATCAAGCGATTCATAGATAAAGAAGCAGTCTTCAAATTTGTCTCAAGAGAATCTGAAGTTCCCAGAGGGGCTATTGGATTCACCTTGCCAAGGGCGGAAATTAATCCAGTGAAAGGCGTGAAAACAACATTCGACGTTCTCGTGGAGAAGTATCAAGTAAGAGATCCTATCGTGAGAAAAATCGGAGACATAATACGCGACTATGAATTCAACGAAGAAAAGCCGGAGGAGATCCGTTTAAAGGAGACTCTGGGCGTATGCTATGTTTTGAAGGGGCTTGAAAGGACATCGCAGACAGACGCTGAAACCATTCGGAAAGCCCTTGCAGTAATGGACGCATTACACGCAACTTCAAGAGAACTCGATAATCGTGAAAATAGACTGAGGGAACCTCGCCATGTCCAATAAGCCCCTCATCAACAGCCGTCCAATCCATAAAATAAAGAAGAAACCAAGCCTTCACAAATTAAGCTTGACAATCTTTAAATCTCGGCTTCCTCCATAAGCTGTGAAAGTTTGCCTTGTGTCAGTGGAGGCTGCTGCTGAATGGCGTTTCGTCTCCCTCGAAGGGTCCTCTTCTTCATCGTCTCTCTTACACTGTGCTTCGCAGTCCTTCACCTCTCTGCGAGACCCGTCCGGGCGGAAGGCGCCGTCAACACACACGTCTACGGAAGAGTGGTGGACAACGCAACCCACCAGTTCATATCTGAAGCCCGTGTCTTTCTCTGGAACCGCGCCTCAAGGGATAGATTCACCACTGAGACCAATACATCGGGCTTTTACGAGGTTAAGGCCATAGACCGAGGCTCGTATGAGGTTTACGTCTACCATGACAACTCGTCCACCGAAGGCGTCGACTACGTTCCAGCCCACAGAAGGAGAGATGTAGGAGAGACGGCCATCAACGTCTCTTTCAGGCTTCTGCCCGGGGCCTCCATAAGGGCGGAAGGAGAGTTTCGCCCCTTCGGATCTCCACCGGTGGAGAGGGTCTCCTTCACCGTCGTGGATCAACATGGGCTCTTACAGGGAACTGATGCCGTTACGGAGTATGGTGACCGCGGTAGAACCATCGTGGTGCCCGCCTATGTCCCCTTTAAGGTGGTGGCCTGGGTTCGCTATGAGGATGACACACAGCGTAACTTTGTCATCGACAAAGAGGGCGACTACCTGAACTTGGCTCAGGGCGACCTCCTCACCGTGAACCTATGGCATATTATGCTGCGGAACGTCGTTCTAACGAATGAGATGCGCAATCTTCTGAGTTCGGTTCAAGGTATGGCATATGAGGCTGAGGAGACGGGCTTCTATGTATCTTATGAGGGCATCAAGTTGTCTCGGGCTGAAGACCTCGTGGAAACTGCCTACTCTGCGTGGGATGAAGGCGACTACGAGAAGACCTACGCCGATTTCCATGAAGCCTATCTCATCCTAGAGGACTTGGGACGGGCCCTCACGGGCATGCACGCGAACGCCACGCAGTCGGCGTTTTTCATCACCCCGCTACTGGGCTTCACCGCCGTGGCCTTGGCCTCTGTTCTGTTGGATGATCGGCGTAAGAGGCTTGTCTTGGGCCTTGCCTTCTACGGCATCCTGTTTGGGCTCCTGTACTTCCTCTACCCGGGTTACCGTACCCTTGAGAAGACAGTTCAGAGCCTTTGGGCAGGAACTGCTCTAGAAGCCCTTGCCACTCCCTTGCTGGTGACAGGCCCATTTCTTTTGGCTTTCCTTGGGGTCAACTGGTTGCCCCATGTGTTCAAGGAGAAAACTGCCGCTGAGAGACTCGCCTTGGCAGGCGCCTTGACAGCAGCCTTCTCGGTGGCAGCGAGGAACCTGAGGCGCAGGAGGCTGCGGACCCTTCTTTCTTCCACATTCATTCTGGTACTGGTCTTCAGCTTCATCGCCCTAACCTCCTTATCCCCTGAACACGGCCTTCGCATCCAACCCCAACCCGGACAGGCTCCCTCGGAAGGGTTCCTCATACGAAAGCCGCCAACAGACGAGCTTCTTGCTCCTCCCTTTCTTTCCTCACCTTTCGAGCCCATCGAGCTATCTTTACCCCAATGGCTTGAGAACCGCCCCGAGGTTACCCTAGTGGCTCCCCTGATGGAGAACACGCCGCAAGTCGGTGAGGATGGGCCGCCTCCACCGCTGACCAGCCTCACTGCGCCCCAAGAGAGTCTAAAATTCGACGTTACAGGGGTGTTGGGGGTGTCTCCCAGCCGCGAGGCTGAGGCGACGAGGTTGGACAGCGTCATTACGCAGGGGCGGTTCCTAAACGATACGGATTTCAACGGCATCCTCATCAGCGAAGAGGCGGCGGAGGAACTTCATGTGGAAGCCAACGACACCGTGGAGTTGTATGGGCAGCTCTTCAGTGTAACTGGGGTCTTCAGCAGCGAAAAACTTGGTGGACTCAAGGACTGGAACGGAGAGCCTTTGGTTCCTCAGAGGGTTATAATGTACACTAACGACATACCGGAATACCTGATTGAGTATGTCCCCATTGGAGGGGTCGTTATTATACATCAGCAAACTGCTCAAAGCCTTCCAGAGATGGTGATCTCCAGGGTTGCCGTTCAAACTGGGAGCCCCGAAGCCGCCATGGACCTCGCCCGCATGACGGTTCTGGCTTGGTCCAATGTTGAAGCCTTCGCCTACGCGGACGGCAAGATTTACCACCTGTCCATAGGATCCTACTACATGGCGGAAGGATTCGGTCACGTTGTGGTACTCTTGGCCCTGGCGGTTCTGAACGTGGGAGTCACTATGATGGGAGCGGTCTACGAGCGGAAGCGGGAGGTAGTCACCATGTCGTGCGTGGGGTTGAACCCTTCCAACATAACAGCCGTGTTCTTAGCTGAAGCGCTGGTCATAGGCGTCGTGGCCGGAAGCCTCGGCTACCTGCTCGGCCTAGTCAGTTACCGCTTTATGATCACCTTCGCCGTCTCCATCGGAATGAAACAGAAGGTCGAGGCAGGTTGGGGCATCCTCGCCCTAGGCCTCTCCATCGCCGCCGCGGCGGTGGGCTCCGCGCTGCCGGCCGCTAAAGCCTCGATCGTCACCACGCCATCCCTCCTCAGAAAATTTGACATAACCCCGGAGGAGAAGCCCCGAACCGCTGGAGAGCCTTGGCTCTTCAATTTACCCATTCAAATTCGCGAAGAAGACCTAGAAGGATTCTTCGGCTTCGTGGAGAAACGACTCCTAGATTACACCCGGTTCACACTTGAAGGGGTCAGAGACGTGAAGCTTTTCAGGGAGGGGAAGGCTGAGCACACGGCCACCCGCCTCGCCTTCACATACTTTTACCTTGATTACGCAGTCGTCACCGACAATGAGATGTTCCCGATTGAGGGCCCCATCCCCAACCAGTACACCATCAGGCTGGCCTCAAAAACCCGACGGGGCGCAACAACTCAACGAGACGAGGTAGATGTCCGAAGGACAGCCTCCCTCATCCGCCACCTAACCCTTGAATACACCATAAAGGGGGAAAAACCCGGGAAATCAACCCCTTCAAATCAAGATTAGTAACTCTATCTCTCCGACCTGGCCATCCCAAGGTGGTTGCTGTGCGATCGTGTTAAGGTGGGTGATCCGCAAAAACGGGGCTTAGACCGACCTCCCTGCCGTTCCTGTCCAGCTTCATCTGACCTATGCAAACGGTGGATACGCCCCTGCTTACAGGCGTGTAAACCTTCATCGCACCCTTCCCGTAGTCGATTTCAAGCAAAACACCGATCCCCAAAAAGTTTCCTTGCGCATCCTTCAGGGCGACAAGCAACCCCTTCTCCTCCCCTTCCCGCACCACCTTCACCCTCTTTCCTAGACTCTCTTCGATCCTCAGAAGCTGATCCTCACCGATCCGCCGGTTCTCCCTCAGGACAATCAGGACGGCGCCCAGCGCATCCTCACAGTAAACGGGGCTCTCTCCCAGAACCACCTTTATCCTATCCATCTGCTCTTCGGTGGGAGGAACGCCGGACCCCAGAGGAGCACCCTCAACCATAACTCGCTTCAGGGAGAATGCCAGAACCCGGGCGTCCTTTAAGTACTTCTTGTAGCCCAGCTCGCGTAGGATTTTTCTCTTCTCTCGGCTTCTACCACGTATCGCTGGCGGGGAGTTCACCGTGAAAATTTTTGCCTCTTCCAACAGGGTTAAGATGGGCTCCAGCTCCCTTTCCTGCTGTATCCCCACCACTAGGTAGGGGGCTAATCTCTCCACCAGCTGAGCCTTGTATGTTGCGGCGTCCTCGCCGTCTATCCACCCGTCCGTGTTCACGATCAAGATGTCCACATCCGCCCCTGAAACCGCATCCTTTAGCCTGGCTAGACCCTCCAGAACCCTGCTCACCGCCCAGCTTGGACTCGTCAACCCCACGAAGATAGCGTTTTCCGCCTTCATCTCGAAGAGGTCCTTTATGGGCGTGGTGACGCGGCTGAACCCAATGGTCGAGGGCGGTCCTATGTCAGACTGGCCCAAATCCTCGTCGATGACGGCCACCCTCCGTCTCCCCTCTAACGCGTTGTTGGCAAGGTAGACGCAGAAGCTCGATTTTCCAGAGTCTATCCCGCCCATCACCACCACCGTAACCGGCTCTTTATGAGACGCTATCTCCCTAGAGACGATTTCCCAAGAGGGGGGAATGGTGCTTCCGTCAACTTCCTCCGCGGAGGCGTCCTCACCTAGAGCCAAATCAAAGGCGGCCTTTCTCGTAACCTCTAGGGGTGCGCGTTTCCCCTCCCTCACTATCAACCTTTCTCCCTTCTTGAGCGGCGCACCTAAAACCATCACGCTCCCTTCGAGGAGGCTTAAGGACGCCGGCCCGTCCACGAGGAGAGTCCTACCCTTTTCGACGGTGCGCCTCATCCTGTTTCCCCCTAGGATAAACTCGGCCGCTTCTCTCCGCGATTTTTACGGCCGACATCGCGTCCCTCAGTTCTCTCCTGTGCGTAGTTTCCCTTATGATTCGGCTCGTCCCCGCCTCGTGCACCATTTCTATCATGACTCCCTTCGGCAGGGTTCTGTCCAGCTGATCTAACAGTCTTTTGGTGTGCTGGGGGTCGCCGTCTCCTATCTTCACTTGTTGAATCTTAGCCTGTAGCCCGTCTAACGCCTTGGAAACCGTGTCCACTGTTTCTCTCAGGCTTGCACAGTTGACAGCTTCCAGAACCGTTCCGTCCCCCACCACGGCCACCCCAAAGGTTCTGCCCGGGTCCACCCCGACGACCACTCTGCCGTACCCCTGCTTCCCTTCGAGGATTCGAACCGCTTTGTCGATGACCTCCGTGGGATCTGCCTCCTCCTGGAAGATGAGGATGTTTGGGTGGGTGATCAGGGGGCGCTCTTCCGCGGTGGTGATGACCACTTTGACGTTCAGGGGAGCCCGGTCGGTGGGCTTCAGGCTCAGGAAGTTTAGACCCCTCCTCTTGAGTTCGCTCACCAGCAGGTAGTAGGCTTTCCCTGAAACCGTGGCGACGGCGATCTCCGCTCTCATAGGCATCCTTTTGTGCTTAAGGATAAGACAAAGTTAATTTAGTTTCGGGTTTATATTTCGCTTTCGATGTGAAGCCCTTGCTGAGCGCGCTTCCCACAGGCTGCGGTTCCCTAGACGGGCTGTTAGGCGGTGGCCTCCCCCGCGACGCCGTCTCCCTAGTTTACGGGGAGGCGGAGACCGGTAAGACCTGCCTCGCCATGCAGTGCGCGGTCAGCTCTGCCAAGATGGGCTACAAGGCCCTCTTCATAGACTCGGACGGCACCCTTTCCACAAGGCGGCTGTCCCAGATAGCTGGTCATGATTTCGAAGAGATATCTCCCCTCATCATTCTGATGAGGCCGACGGACTTTCAGGAGCAGGCAAGGACGATAGATCATCTGGAGGAGTACACGGCCGGAAGGGTTGGGTTGGTGGTGATGGACACCATCACGTCGCTGTACCGCGTTGAACTGGGAGATTCCAAAGAGACGTTTGCTTTAAACCGTGAGCTGAACAGGCAGGTTGCCTGCCTAGCCCAGGTCGCCAAAATGCGCAGGGTGGCGGTCCTCATGACCAGCCAGGTTCGGAGCGTCTTTGTGGAGGGTCGAAGCGGCGTGGAACCCGTGGCAACTCGGGTCCTAAAGTTCTGGTCGGATGTGGTGGTCCAATTGAAAAACACTGGACAGCCGCGGGTGGTAAAGGCCCTACTCCATAAAAGCCCAGCGCATAAACGCCCGGTGGGTTGTTACCTTAGGATAGAGGAAAATGGCCTTCGAGGATACAGCCAGAATTGACACGGGTGAAGGACTTGCCCATAACCGTCGCAGACGCGGTTTACGCCCTGCAATTCATATTTCCAGCCTACTGCGCCAACGCGGCGCCAGTGATCTTCGGCGGGGGCCCTCCCATCGACGGGGGGAGATCCTTTCCAGACGGCAGGCCGATCTTCGGTCCGCGCAAAACCTTTCGGGGCTTTTTCGCCGGTTTGGCCGTGGGGACCCTTGTAGGCTTTCTCCAGGACAACGTTCTGCAGGGATTCGTGCTCTCGCTGGGGGCGCTGGTGGGCGACCTGATCGAGTCCTTCGTCAAGCGGCGGCTGAACCGTCCCCCGGGCGCTCCGTTTCCCGTGGCGGACCAGCTCGATTTCGTCGCGGGCGCCCTCCTCTTTTCCCCTCTGGTTTCATCGCCTCCCTTGTCTGTAGCCCTCATAGTCGTAGTCATAACACCCCCCATACACCTTGTAACCAACATTGTAGCATACCTTTTAGGAGTGAAACAGGAACCGTGGTAACCGAGCGCGTTAGACAGCCATCTACCTAGAGCAGGGTTCATCTGGGCCCACTGTTGGGCGGCCCGGGCTAACGAACGAAAGAGAACCTCTCTTTTGGGCTGACACAACTTCCTTCTTCTAAGCTCTTCCCAACTTTAACCTCATGAGGTGTTCCAGACCAAACCAGTAGGAGATAACGACGAAAACGGCGCCCAACATCAACAACATGAACGCCTGACGGGGCTTGTAGGCGTATCTCGTGCTATGATACGTCAACAGGAAGCCGGTGGCCGCGAGGGTGTAGAAGATGAGGGCGTAGATGCTCTCGTTGAGGACCTGTTCGTTTATGCTGTAGGGGTAGAAGAAGATCCACCTCCCAGCGGGCAAAATCGCAATTGGTTTTTCCAGGATGTCGTAGACTCCTCCCCCGAGGAGGAACACGGCACCAGCCATCGCCAAGAAGGCCATCAAAAGGGGTGAGGGCTTGGCTCTCAGGATCTTCCGGTAGAATCTTCGCAGGGAGAACACGAAGGAGGAAAACCCCCTGGAGATTCTAACCATTACCGCTTATCCCGCCGTGTTAGCTGAAGCCGCTACATATGTTTTCCACGGCTTCACTTAAATCTTCCGAATCCTCTAACACGGTCAAGACTCATCCCCTGAGAGGAGGGCCTCTGCGACCTCCTTGGCCCATGTGCCCGTGTTCTCGTTCTTCGTCACCTCTGCCAAGTACTCCGCCCAAGAGATGCCCAAGGCCTGCCTCCAAGCCTCGTACCTCTCCTTGAGGCCCCGGTACGCCCTCTCGTGGAGTTCACAGTAGGCGCCGGCGGCCTCCTGGTCGCAGGCTCGGCACTTCAAGGCCTCTTCTCCTCCTTCCGCGGGCAATGGGGATTGAAGCACAGAATCCAGGGTCTCCGTCCCTTAATCCGCACCTCCACTTGGGGCCACTCGCACGCACGGCATTCCCTCCGCGCGGGCTTCACGGTTCCCTTTTGGGGCAGGGGAAAGGAGGTTTGGCAGAGGTTTTTGAAGTAGTTGGTGCAGCCGATGAAGCGTTTCCTGGTCCTCCGGGAATAGAGGATCATCAGGTTTCCCGTGCCACAGTCTGGGCATCGCCCTATGATCCTCTCTTGCATCCTGGCCCTCTTTATGGCGTTGCTCAGCGCCTCCCCTACTGCTTCCTCGCTCCCCTTGAACCCCTCCAGCACGGGCTTTAACCGATCTACGGCCTCCAGGAGTACATTCTCCCTCTTTACCCGGTTGCTCTGAATTCGGTCCATCCTTTCTTCGAGATCGCGGGTTAGCTCCACGGAGACCACGCTTGGACAGTAGCGGTCAAGAACCTCGGTGACATCAAACCCCAAACTGGTGACAGTGATGCTCGTTTCGGTGATGTAGCCCCTGTTGTAAAGGGTCTGGATGATGTCCGCCCGGGTGGCCTTCGTCCCGATGCCTTCCTCTTCCATCTTCTTAAGAATGCTGCTGGGGTTGTAGCGGGGAGGGGGGTTGGTGAACTTGTCCTCTCGAATCACGTGTCTAAATCGAATCTTTTCTCCCTCTTTTAGGGGCGGCAGAAGCACCTCCTCGACTTTTATGTAGGGCCCGTAGAAGCGCATCCAGCCTTCGCTCAAAACTCGTCTTCCCCGCAGATGGAAGAGGTGCCCGTTTACCTCTATGCTCACCTTCACGCTCTGCCTGACAGCTGGATCGCCGAAAACCGCCATGAAGCGCCTGACCACCAAGTCAAAAATCCTCTTCTCCGGCTCGCTGAGGGCGGTTTCGGGCAGGTTGCCGGTGGGGTACACGGCGGGGTGGGCGGGATCCTCCTTTTTCCCCTGATTGGGGATCAGTTCGGCTTGTTTGAGGAGCTCCGCGGCTAGGTCCCTGTAGCTTCGCTCCCGGCTTAGGGCGGCGAGTATGGCCTTGTAACCGATGACGGGCGGGAGTTTCTGGGAAGACGTCCTAGGGTAGGAGATAAGGGCCTGGAGGTAGAGGCGTTGGGCGATGTTCAGGGTCTGTCTCGGGGTGTAGCCGAAGAGGCTGTACGCTTCGGTCTGCAGGGAGCCTACGTCGAAGGGTGTGGGCGGCTTATGTCGAAACTCTCTCACGTCGACGCTCTTTATCTCCCCGGTTTTTCCTTTACACGCCTCCACAACGGCGTCGGCTTCTGCCCTCCTTCTGATCTTTTCCTCATACTCCACCTCGTACATGGAGCCCCCTATCTCCACCTCCGCCTTTATGTCCCAGTAGGGAACGGGCACAAAGCACAGGATTTCCTTCTCCCTCTCCACCAGAAACTTGAGGGTGGGGCCCTGCACCCTCCCCGTGCTCAGGGTTGCGTACCTTCCGCTCCACCTTTTAGCCGCCAGCGTCAATGCCCTGGAAAGGTTTATGCCGTACAGCCAGTCCACCTCGTGCCTGGTCCTCCCCGCCTCTATCTGCCCAAAGTCCAGCTGGGGCAGCAGTCCCTCGTAGGCCCTTTCCAGCTCGCTCTTCGTTAAGGTGGAAAACCTCATCCTCTTCGCGACGCCCTCCTTGCCTCCACAGGCGTACCTGAGAACGCAGTAGCCGATGAGGCTACCCTCGAGGTCGTAGTCGCACGCGTCTATAAACTCCTCCGCGTTGTCCGCCGCCACCCTGAAAGCCTCGATCCATGCCCGAATTTGTTTCGCATCCTTCTCCGCCAAGTATCGCGGCGCCCACCTGAAACTGAAAACGGGATAGTAGTTCCTCCCTCCCCTTTCATGAACCACGGTGTACAGGTGCCCCAAGGCCGGAATCACGACCAGCGTTTTGTCCCGGAGGGCCCGGAAGTAGGGCACCCCCTTCTCCTCCACCCTTTGGGGTTTTCCCCTGTGGTCGAGGGCCTGCGCTATCCGCCGGGCGGCCTCCGGCTTCTCGGTTACGATTAAGGTGTATTTCTCCATGGAGGCACCTTTCTTTTAAGCGCGAGCGGAAGCTATAAATAGTTTGCGACGTTGTACTCTGAGGGCTTGACGGGCAGGTGGGGTTATGCCTCAACAGGTGCTGTGCGACGGGTGTGGCGAGGTTCTTTATAGGGGGGTAGAATTGAAGCCCCCCGACGAGATCATCCAGCTCCACGACGGCAAATGCCCGAAGTGCGGCAAGAGACTGTCGTTTCTCCCGATCAAGATTGAAGTCAAGCCCGTCAGGTAATTTCTTCCACGCGTGGATGCGGAACCTGAGGGTTTCATCCCTTTAGAGCTTAAATAATTCGACGAAGAAAAAGTCGAGTTTTCGTTTTGGTTCTGTCAACCCAGTTTGCCAAGGGAATTAAGGGATACTTTATGGATGGAGGAAGGACATCTTTTATCTCTTGATGAACTCTAAGCCTAATCGCCAACATGCCCCTCCTCGTCAGTGGGATGTAGTATCGGGTCAGAGGAAACCGGAAGAATCCGTTGCTTTGTTTAAACATGTCAAGACTTGGATGATTTCCAATTCTGCCGTACATCAGATATGGGATGCCCTTGTCCGCACATACCTCCACCGCCTTTGCGACTAATGCGTTGTTCGGCGCTTTTTTCCAGTGTTGCATCAACGAGAGAACGTCTGACATGATTGCGATGTTATCGCCATACACGAGGTGTACAAACCCGATCAGGTCTCCACTGTAGTAGGCTCCGATGTAGCTGCTATCCTTAGATCCGAGTACTTGCCTCCGGACCGTTTCCAAGGTTACGCCATAGCCGGGAAACCCTCTATCCTGCCTTATCGGAGTTTCATTGTATATTTTCCATATGCCTTTAGCGAGGTCCTCGCTGGGTTCTGCGATCCTTGTAGAAACTCCAAACTTCTTTGCCCTTCGAACCATTCTCCTCTTAGTCTTCTTGCCAGCCTCATTCCACCAGTCTTCATAGGATGTCACCCGAATGAGAGCAACGTTATCCTTCTCCCTTCTCCAAGCGTCTGGAGGTTTTGGGTGTGTGAAACACCACCTCCTTTCGATGAAAGTGAAGATGTCTGCCCCCCTCTCCCTAAGCCTTGTTAAGAGTTCGTGGCTTGGCACTATGTCATGTTGATACTCCCGGCTGTCTCTGGCTATAGTGAAAAAAAACCGTCTACGGAGACCTACTGTTTCGAGCTTCTCGACATCTCGGGACTCCCTAATGTGAATCCCGATTTTGCGTCCGTTTCCGTGGGTTGGGCTTAAGAACTTATGATCTCTAACCGTCTTTGTTGAGAAGAACCGGCGAGCCCCGATTTCCCTTCTCGTTTCATCGATCATCTTTGCAACTCACCCAAGGGCAATGCCTTCTTGGAAGAAAATGTAATTCGGCCTTCAAATCTTTTTCCCAGAACAAAGCGAAATTTTATGACCAAGTGAGGAGCTAGAAAGTTCTTTGATCCTTAACCGCCTATTCATATTTCATTCTTAGAAATACAGTTAATCTTAATAATTTTAAAATTATATAACAGCAACACCTCTGTCGAGAAGTGGGAATTTGGTTAGAGCAAACGCGTATGAAGCGGCAAGAATCTGCTTTGCTCAGAGGAACCATAATGAACCTTAAGAAGTTCCGAAACGCCGTTCTGAGACTTCTGGCTCGGCAAACGCCGTATTATAAGCTTAGAGCCCTTTTTCTAAGGTCCAGCGGCGTCACAGTTGGGTGTTACACCTACATCGCTCCTGAAGTTTTCTTTGCGGACGATTTAGATGGGGGGCTCATAGAAGTGGGGAATTATGCCTCGATCGCACCTCTAGCCGTCTTAGTTGCTAGTTCTCACCCAAACTTCTCTCCTGTCAGAAAGCTTGTAAGATGCAAAAGAGCGAAAGTTGTTGTTGAAGATGGTGCTTGGATAGGCTCTCACGCCGTCATACTTCCAGGTGTGAGAATCGGCAAATGCTCCGTTGTAGCAGCCGGGGCCATAGTAACCGAAAACGTCCCACCCTATACTGTCGTAGCGGGAGTGCCAGCAAAAGTTATTAGAAAACTTAAGCCTCAAGGAAGAATTTGATTGCCACCCGATGGCTGTTATTAGCTCGATGACTCTTAGCACGATGATCAAGGAAGCAGGCCTAGTCTAGGCTTTAACACAAATTTTAATAAGGAATATTGATAGGGCTGCGTCGAATCTAGGTTCCGCAAGGGGGGAAAAGTCGTAACAAGGTGGCCGTAGGGGAACCTGCGGCCGGATCACCTCCTAAGAAAGAAGCCTACGAGCCGGCTGGAGGGGAAAAAGCGCCCAAGCCATTCCTCCGTATTTCTATCTGATTAGTTTCAGGATGTAGCTGTGGCCTTAGGTATCACGGCGTCTTCATCTTAGAGGTAAAGCTCAATGGCCTCCTTAAGGTTGCCTAAAGCCCCTTCAACGGTCTTCCCCTAGCTTGCAATATCCAAGTCGGGACGCCAAGCAACATAGAGGTCTTCCTCTATCCACACAATACCAGAAAAAGTCAACTTTTCACCCATACAAGCACCATCACACTATTAAAGTTTCAGTTCAAACTTCATCGCCAAGCCCTGCAACAGCGGGCTGACCTCCACTCTGCGAGCTTCTCTCCACTCATGTGGCCGTGTCGAATTTAGGTTCCACAAGGGGGGAGAAGTCGTAACAAAGTGGCTGTAAACTTATTCATGATAGGGGTGCCATCTTACATGATTGGTTTAGCTACGCTAATTCTTGCGATATTGTTAAGATAAGGTTTTGTGTTGACTAGTCAAGTATCATGTCTGTCTGCGTGCGTCCTCAGTTGTTTCCGGCTGCTTCTCGGAAGCGACGGTTGTTTCCGTCGGCTCAAGGGCTCAAGGTAACCCGAAAGCACTCTACAGATTTGACTAGTCAACCACCAAACTCTTTCTTAACAGTATCAATTCTTGCCGAGACAAAAAATAAATATAACCGTAAGCCCATAGAATATCTTGAAATGGCAACTCCAGCAATTGGAACACAGGTTCAATTGGTCTTTCGAACACAATTCCTAACGTTTACGGCTGAGTTGTTCAGCAAAGCCTTAAAGGAAAAAAAATACTTGGAAGTACGAGGTCAAATACCGAACCCACAGAACCCTCAAGCACCACCAATACCGATTCAGACCTTTTCAAAGGGAAATGTTACTGTCTTCTTGCCCCTAACCCAAAGCCTAAGTCCCAATGCAATTGTTTTCGAAATATTGAACACCATCAACTTGGAGCCGATGTATAAAGAAGAAGTAAAGTCAATATTGACTGCTCTCAATATATTCCCCGATATCGTCTCAGATGCTAGTTTTAACTGTACTACAAGAACGAAAGCGAAGACTAGACCGCTAGATAGATTGACTTCAATGATAGATCAAATTTTCCTTGAAAGAATATCAAAGAATTTTGCAAAAAAGCTGCAAGTTTGTTCTATTAGATTAGCCACTGCTTTTCCGTTAGAGCGAGAAGGGGGTTTTCAAGTAGTTGTTGAGCCTTTAGCAACGAACCCAGAGAAAGAATACTATTTGAACATAGCATATAAAACGACTAAAATGAATGAGTTTGACAAATTTATCAGTGAATTTGGAAGTGATATGATCCAAAGGATAATGGAGGAGACTACGAAAAATGTCTAGCGAGTTGACATTCGAGGATCAAATACGAGAATCAAGGCGTGTTAGGGTGTGGGGAGAATTTCCCCAAGAATTGTTAGCGGGAAGAAGCGAAAGAGAACAAACATTCATCCCACTCGATTCGTTGTCTGCAAAACAAAAGGAGAATACTTTAACCTCAGATATACCATCGATTAGGTGGGAGTTGATTTCTGCCAAAAATCCATTTGCTCTGTCATTTAAAGATTTTATCAATTTAGGACTTAATGAATCTGAAGAGCTACTGAAAATCGTCTATGACTCATGCAAAGACTTGCTTGAGGAAGCTTGGAGAAGTGGTTCTCGACAAGCTGTAATATGCGATGGAAAGATCGTCTTCCAAACTACCGATATTGATGACATATCAAATGAAGTTGAACGGCTAGCGAAGAAACACGACAAAGCTTGCTACGTGTTTTCAGCACCTGATGTCATAGAGGAATCTACTTGGACGCCTATAAGTGGTGATGACTTCTACCCCACCCTCCGGGTATATCTGGGTACGGAAGATTCAGACGAAAAAGAGATTGTTGAAAAATCTTCATCTATATACGCAGACTTGGACACAGGTAATCCCTTCTACAAGATCTTTAATGCCAATCAACTTGCTGAACCACTAACTGACGTTACACCACTTCAAATGCGAAGTGGAGAACATTTGGGATGCAGTTATACATATTATAATAAGAGGGTAAAAATATGTGTCAAAGATATTAACGGAAACGTCAATTCGATTGTATGCAATGTGAGGCTCGTAAGGCACTGGGATGGTTGTGCGTTATTGCAAACTAGCCCAAATCGAGTAGGCTTTATTGGGCGGGATATCCTACGTGACTTACGGATTAGGCTCAAATTTGACCCAATAGAAAAGGCGACTCAAATATTGGATGTATCATAGTTCGTATGATGCTATTATCACTCTTCATCAAATTGAATGTCTCTATAGCTTCTAAATTTGGCTTTTTTATCAATTTTTTTATATGTTCTTCCCATTCCTCATGGTTATGATGCTTTTTTCTTTCAGGAGTTCTACTAATATATCTAGCATAGAAACCTTCCTTTTCAGTCTATCATGAATAAGCTTACAGTATCTACGGGCGGATATTGGGAGTATATTTGAAGTCTATTAAAATATAGGGGGTAGTCCTCTCTATGTTCAAGGGGAAGGCCAGCCGACAACCACACCGACAGCCACCGTCAAAAATATTAGAGGCATATTTGAAGCATACAGAGAACTCGGGGTTAACTAACCGTTCACGAGACAGCCCTATGATGCGGTTGAGTAGGATTGCTCATGAATGTCAATAGACCCCCATCCCTCCAGGTCAGAAGAGACAAACAAACGAGGGAAAACCCGCAGCAAAACCACTGCAGAAACCAATGCAAAAACCAGGGGATAAGATAGGATAGAATAGAAGGGAACACAAGAGAAACACAACACGCCCGCCAACGACGCACCTGACTAGGACTGACTAGGACTGATCATAGACCCCCCTCCCCACCCATCCACACATACATACAAACAAACAATAAAACCTACATCATCACCAGAAAACCCCACGAAACCCTTCCTTTACATCTTCAAAAGACTCGCAGCAGGTAGTCGAGGAAGGTGAAGTTGTCGATGTCGCCCGTCAAGAGGCAACAGAAGTTTGCATTATGCTTCCAGTCCTTGTGTTTGCGCCAGTAACTCACTGCTTCGGTGACCGTTGGAAACCATCCGTTCAGCTCCGTTCCATATGCTAAAGCCTGTTTCAGGCCGTCGATGTACCTAGACTGCCCGATTCTTATGGGGTGAAGATCAAACATGACCACGCCGCGTCTTTCACTGACCAGTTTGATGACGCGCTTCAGGACCTTTCCGATCTGGGGGCCTTGGAAGCCGCATCCTTCAATCATCTTGTCGTCCGACCACTTGTTAAGAGGAACACACGTGAAGCTCGACCTGTGGCCGTCCACCGGAACCCTGAAGAAGCGGGTACGCTCCCGATGTTTCGGGTGGAGCCCGATCCCGCCGTCCCAGAGGAAGCCGTATCTATCCAAGAACAGGGGCGTGTACTCTGTGTAAATGTTGTAGGGTGCCCGAAACCCGTAGACCGGAACGCCCATCCTTTTAAAGGCGGCAATCGCCTTCCTGATATCATTCTCCTGCTCCTGCTTGGAGAGGTATCCGTAGCTGATGTGCCTGAAGCCGTGGACGGCGACTTCATGTCCGGCTCTAAGGATTTCACGGGTCAGCTCCGGTTTCCTCAGCGCAGCAGACGCTGTGACGGGGAAGGTGAACTTCGCTTGATATGGCTCTGTCGCTTCGAATATGTTTTTCAGCAGGGTGTCGAAGGGTGTTCTGTGGAGCCGCAGCATGTGTAAAAGCTGGGGTAAGACCTCTCTTCTTCGCCCCTTTTTCAGGGATCTTAACCAAGCTGTTTTTATCCTCATTCACCCTCACACGGGCACTTCTTCACTGCTGTAAAGCCAACCTCATCCGACATCAACTACGGATATGACGAAGCGATCTTATAGTTATTTGTCCACCTAGTGGAGTGATGGCGTATTGAGTTGAGCAGATAGTTCAATTCCATAGAAAAGACTTAAGTTTCATGAACGAAATATATACGCTGAAAGGGCGCCCGCAATGAAACCCACACGGTTCCCTCGTAGGGACAAGGTGATCAGTGCCTTAAGGAGTCTAGGGTCCCTCCGTCCCAGGGTGAGCCACTCCTCTGTTATACACGTTTCTTTGATACTGATTATTCTCTCCATCGCCTTCATGGTCAGGATGCTTCCCCTCCGTTGGGGTCCCTACCTATCGGAGTTCGACCCCTACTTTCACGCTCGCCTAGCGCAGCACATGGTGGACGAGGGACCCTTCGCTTGGCTCGAATGGCAAGATTATGAAGGCTGGTATCCCAACGGCCGGGATGTGCCGAGAAACGCCCTTCCCGGAATGGCGTATTCCAGCAACTTCTTCTATCTCATCGCGAGGGCCCTGGGTTTTCCCGTTGCCTTGTTTGATCCCTCCGGTGAAAGATTTTCCATTAGCGTGCTCTTTCCGGTGATGCTGGGAACCTTTACCGTCTTGGCTGTATACTTTTTGTGCAGGGACATCGGCGGTAAAGAAGCCGCCATATTTTCATCCCTCTTCCTAGCCCTCAACAGTTCCCACATCAGCCGAACGAGCCTAGGGTTCAGCGACGACGAAACCGTAGGAATCTTCAGCATGATCCTGTTTTTCTTCTTCTTCCTTAGGTCCATTGACAAGGGAAGGCCTTTGAAGACCAGTTCGGTTTACGCTCTTGCCGCAGGGTTATCTCTCGGCTTCATGTGCACCTCGTGGGGGGCCTCCAGGTATCCCATCGCAATGACGAGCCTTTTCGTTTTCATCTTGATTCTGCTACGGAGGTACACTCCACGCCTGTTCTTTTCATTCAGCGTGACCTTTGGGGTAGCCTTTTTCATTCCGATCAACGTCCCGGTGTTAGGGTTCAAGTTTCTTACAGAAACGTTCAACCTGTCGGTGCTCGCGGTTTTCGTGCTACTTTGCTTCTGTGAACTGTTCCGTCACATCCGAACCCCAAAATCGAAAATAATTGTTACATTCGTCTTCTTCGCCCTCGCCTTTGCCGCGGTTTCCGCGTTAACCGCGTATGGAATCATCAGTGAGACAGGCAGCAAGTTCTGGAGGGTTTTGAACCCCTTCAGCCCCTCTATCTCGCCCCTTCAGGAGTCAGTGGCGGAGCACAGGTCTGCGGCGTGGGGTTCCTTCTACTACGAGAACGGGATAGTCGCCCTTTTCATACCGGTTGGTCTCTTCTTCACCTTGCGAAACCCTACAAACCGGAACCTCTTCCTGAGTGTCTACGCCCTGACCTCCCTGTACTTCGCCAGCTCCATGATAAGGTTAACCCTGATTCTGGCCCCGGCCCTTTGTATGATTTCGGCGGTAGCCATAGTTCGGCTTTTGAAGCCCTTTGTCACCATTCTAAGGGAGGCTCCGGTGATCTCGGCGCGGAAGGGGCGTTTCGCGGCTCACGTGGGGAAGGAGTTCAGCGCGGTCGTCTTGATCCTAATATTCATACTGATATTCCACACCTTTGTTTGGCCAACCGAGGGACAAACGGCCTCGCGGCTCATCGAACACGCGTACACGCCCACCACCATAGCGGCAGGAAGCACCGGTGTAGCGGCCACCGACTGGATCGACGCCCTCGAGTGGATGCGTTACAATCTGAAAGACGTGGACAACAACCAAAGGGTGGTGGTGGCCAGCTGGTGGGACTACGGCTACTGGATCACCTGCCTAGCCAACAAAACGACCCTCGCCGACAACGGCACCATCAACTCGACCCAGATACAGCAGATCGCGAAGATGTTCATGTCAAACGAAACTGAAGCGGTCAACATTCTCACGAGGTACGACGCGGAGTATGTGGTGGTCTTCACGACATTCATTCATGTAGAGACTGCAGAAGGCCCCATGTTAATGGACTGGACGTGGGGGGATGAGGGCAAGTGGAGGTGGATGGCGAGGATCGGGGAAAAAGACGAAGACGATTATGGAACATGGGAAAGCGTTTATGTTGAAGTTTTCAACGGAAACCGGAGTTACTGGCGCTGGAACGATGAAAATGGAACAAAGAGCGTTATTTACAAGTTGATGACTTACGCAAGGGAAATGAGGGTTTACGGCAGTTCCACGGTTGACTTGGAGAAGTTTGAGTTGCGATACCCGCTACCCCCCCATTACAGTGCCCCCTACGGAGGCGTCCTCGTTCTGGTTGCCGTCTACGAGGTAAAATACTAGCCCCCTTTTTCCGCTTCTCCCGCCAACGTTTCTACCTTGGTCAGCTGATGTATGTAATCCTGCCCTCTTCGGCCCTACGCATCTCCCGCGCGTACACTTCCCTCTGCTCCTCGATCTTCCGCATCCTCTCCGCAATCTCCTCGGATTTCTCTATCTCCCTATCCAGCCCGCTCAGGTCAACCCGGATCCCGAGGATTTTCTGCAGGACACTGAGAACGCTTTTCGCCGCCTTCGGGTCCGGCAGATAGCCTCGAGTCTCTCCTAGAAGGCAGAGGGCGTCGATGTTTCTGAACCCCGCCATTCCTAGCAGCAGCCCTGCCGTGCCCACGATGGGGTTCCCTGGGGGGCTGGCCGTTGCTCCAGCCTTCGATGCTTTGTCCAAGAGCTCGCGGCTGGCCGACACCGCCACGACGGTGGGGGCTTCCTTCGCTTCCCTTCGGTATCCACCTATGGTGACGATTGTTTTTACGCCGTGGTCCACAGCGAAGTCGAGGATGCGGTCGGACACCCGGTACTGTCCCTCGATGGTTTGGGCTTGGCTGTCTCCGGTCAGGAGGATGAGATCGTTTCCTCCATCCTCGTTTCTCCAGAAGTAAAATTCCCCGCGGAGGAGCCTAGCGCCCCCCTTTTTGTTCACGACCACGTAGTACGGAAAGTAGGGAGAGTAGAGTTCCGCGAACTTTTTGGCGGCCAGCTGGTCAATGAGGTACCGCGCGGCGATGCTTCCAACCATTCCCATTCCGGGAAGGCCCTCTATCAGAATCGGGCTCTTCAGCTCGATCCTCGCCTTTTCTTTCACCGTGGTCTTCTTCACCCTTCATCTAACCTCCTCATGGCCCTTCGGTATTTCGCGTACCTGTCATCGGGAGAAAACTTCGCCGGGTGGGGAACCCTCACTCTCCCTCCGCAGTGGGGACACTTCTCCGTCTTCAGCGTGTACTTCCCGCACTCCTCGCACCTCCTGAGCAGCCAGACCATACTCATCGCCGCAGGCACAAGGGAATTTTCCTCTGCGCTTTTGTCGCCTCAAAGGGGTACTGTGAACCGAAATATAAGAATGTTGTTGAAAAATGTGTAACCCTTCCGAAATGTTCGGTTCTTTTAAACTTTTGGTCCTACCTTGCACGTTCGAGTAAAGGATTTTGTTTCCTTACCTACACCACCTATAAGGAGGGAACTTACATCTGAGACGGATGCGCCGAAGAGCCGCTTTCAATTCCAGTCGAACATAGGAGAATTTGAGAGAGAGTCGAGGGATTTATTTTACCCTCTCGAAGGACCCTTTACCCCTAGCCTCTGCTATGTTTTTTAGGGCGGTTTCCGTGGCTTTCTTGAGCACTTGTTCCGCTTCTTGGTAGTTCTCCGCCAGCACCTCTATGCGGTACCTAGGCGCCGCAACCACATAGACATTGACTCTGGATCCTCGGGGTTTTTGAATTCGTTTCGCGCTCAGGAGGGCCTCTCGAATGAGGCTTACGCCGTCGGGCTCTGCGCACTGGAGCTCCAAGGTTCCCTTCACCTTCACCATGGACGTCTTTATCCTCTCCTTCGCGATCTCCGCGAGGGTGACCGCCATTTCCTTTGGGACGCCCAATTCCAGCAGAACCTCGGCCCCCTCCCTCGCGGTTTTCTCCAGGCCCTCGTAGAGCCCAAATTCCTTCTCGATCAGGGCCCCTGCCCTCCCACGGATTTCCTCGAGGGGAATACCCAACTTCTCCGAGGCGCTCCGCAGCAGGCCCTCAGCCTTTTTTCCCCTCTTCCAAGAGAGGAGCTTCTCTATCCTCTCCCGCTTTGACACCCTCCTGAGGGAGAGGTCCACATGCCCCCTTTCGAGGTCAACCCGCAGGACCTTCAACACCATCTTCTGGCCCTCCCGCACGAAGTCGCGGATGTTCCTGATCCACGTGGAGGAGATCTCGGATATGTGGAGCAGGCCCTCCCCGCCGTACTCATCCATCAGGACGTACGCTCCGTAGCGGGTTATCCTCCTAACCGTAGCGACCACCAAGTCCCCCACCTCCGGCCACGACCTCTCTCTAAACATGCGCTCCGCTCCCCTCCCTACTTTAAGACGGCCACCACTTCCCCCTTGATCGTCGCCTTCCCCGTGGAGGGTTCGGCCAGCGTCGACCCGCAGACGTTGCAGTGGATGATGGTCGTGGCGTGGCTGAAAATCACTTGCTCGTTCCCGCAGTCGGAGCACCTCACCCGGAGGAAGACGCTTCGGGGCCCAGGTATGAGGCCCTCCCACTCACTCATCTTCCTCTCACCTACCTCCTCTAATCGAAGGTCAACTTTCTGAGGCGTATGCCGTTTTTGTGCTTTGTGAAGCCGCAGATCTTGCACCGGAGCTTCAACGTCTGCTTCTTGGTGGTTTTAGCGAACCTTCGCTGGCGTGGAAACTTTTGCCCCCCATAGCCTGTCTTTTTGCGTTCATGACGCCGGGTGCCTTCGGCCAACGCCCGCGCCTTCCCGGCTTTATATAGGGTTACCGCTTGCTCCGTGTGGGTCTTGCACTTGGGACAGTAGGTCTTAACGGTTTTGGGGGCCCTCACTTTGTTTCCACCTCTAGGGCGGCACCTTGCCTAATAAGGATTCTGGCGTTTTCGACGGGCAGGGAGGCCACATCCTCCACCTTGAAGGGCCCGTAGGGCTTCATGTCCGACCCTATGATGGCGGGAACCTCCCGGAGGAAACGCACCACCATCTGCCTCTGCTGTCCCTTCCTTTCAACACGGGTCAGGCTCCCACGGAGCACACTCTTCAGAAGAGCCTCATAAGCCTCGGCGGAGGGCAGGATCTCTCCCTGAAGCTTTTCCTCCTCCATGAGGATGCCCTTGGGCACGGTTTTTTCCTTCATGGTCCTTTCTAGGGCCTTCTCGTAGCGGAGCCTAATGAGCCCCTCCACCATCATGTTCACGTTTCGGAGTTCGCGCTCCATGAGCCTCCCCTTTGTCGTCTTCTTGTCGAGCATTCGGCTCTCCTTCCTCATCTTTTTCACGTACTCGGCCAGTTTGGCGTAAAAATCCCTCGGGAGAGCCTGAATATCCGCGTTCTCCTTCTCCATCTTCCACGCCTTGTAGAGGTCCTCGTACATCTCACTGCGCCTCCGTCACTTTCGCCGCCTTCTTGCAAAGGAGCAGCAGGGCCGCCGCCGTCGGCAGCTCCACCTCCTGATCTTTGTAGGGGCCGTAGAGCGTGTCCCCCAATCTGAAACAGGGGGCTTCCGACACAAGAACCGTCAAGGCGCCCCTTTTAAAGGCCACGGAGTTCCTGAAGGGGTCGAAGTCCTCGATGCCGGCGATGGGCACCTCCGTCTTCTTTAAGCCGGTTTTTCCGTGCAGCGTGCCGGCGAGCCTCATCAGGCGGTGAATGTCCGTGGTGACCACCGTGTCGATCTTCGCCGACTGCTCCTCTATGCCCCGCTGCGCGATCTTCCCCCAGCTTCCGATGCCCACGCCAGACACCGCTCCCCAAGGACCTCCCCTTCCCCAGCTCTCCAGAAGCGCCTCCCTGCGGTTGATTATGGCGTTGGCAATCCTCTTCTTCACTCCCAGCCCTTCCAGCGCTTCTCGAGACAAGGAGAGGAGGAGATCGTAGGTCCCCTTGGCGAGCCTTCCCCTCCACCCGGAATCGGCCAGCCCCGGGCCAACCAAAACGCGGGCTCCTCTCTCATCTCCATCTCTCAAACCGTGGAAACTGGGCTCTAACCCTATCCCCAAAAGGTAGTCCACGATCTCGCTGCGGGCGAGCTGATCCAGGGAGCGAACCCCCTCGCTCTCCACTTGGACGTGATACCCCCTGTGCCCTGAAAAGAACACCCTCACCTCCTTGGAGGAGAAACTGAAATCCCTCATCAAGAAATCCAAAAGCTTCACAGTCTCAGCCTTCGCTGAAGACAGGCAAACCTCACATGGCCACATCTTCTCATCGAACTTTCCCTCGCCACAGGCGGGACACCTGGCGGGGGTTGCACAGCTTCCCGTCGTGCCACAGTTATGGCAGACCCAGGTGTCGTGGGCCTTGTTGCAGGGGGTGGGAATGTGGTCCGCGTCGATGTCGAAGATGAGATCCGCCCCCAGCCAGCCCTTCTCGTCCATCTCCGCCTCAGGCCGCTCATAGTAGGCGCCGGAATAATAGACATCGGAGGGCGTCACCTTCTTCAGGAGGGACAAGAGGGCCTCCAGGTCTCTGAAGCCCTTGTGCCTGAGCATGATCCTCTCCCTGAAGAGTAGGAAGCCAAACTCGCGCCTCTCCATGAGGGGAGGGGGCTGAATTTCGGAGGAGCGTTCCCGATAGTACTCGGCGAACCGGTCCTGAACAAATCGGGACGTGGGGGAAGACACCTCGACCTGATCCCCCTAAACAACGATTTTAACTCCAATTAATTTTGTCCACTGATTATTTCAACCTTCCTACCGAGTGCTTAAGAAGCACAAGAAGAAGGCCCCGCAGGAACAGGGACTAACGAGTATGGTCTCGAACTTTTAACGGCAAACCGTATCCTGTCGGTTAATGCTCTATTTTTCTCACTTCTGCTCCGCGGGGGCCTCGGTTCTTACAGTCCTGAGCCTCCTTCGATAGTAGGCGAGGGGGTGGCTTACCCTTCTGCATGTTTCTTCCATGGCGGGGCAGACGCCGTGGGTGCGGAGGGTGCTGCACCTGGGGGGGATGTACTTGGTTCTTGAGCCCCTCCTCCCGGCTATGTGCTCCACCTGGTAGCGGGTCATCCTCTCATCGAAGTCCGAGAGGGACCGGAAGAGGCTGACAACCTCCTCTGGCGTCATGCCTATGTTCAGGAGGAAGGAGGTGAGGGCGAAGCGGCCCACGTGGGAGAGGGGGCGGCCTGACGCTAGGGAGTCGTACAGGGACCGTATGCATGGGGGGAAGGCGGCCATCACCACCCTTTTTGGAGCTTCCTCCATCCGTATCTTCCCCCGTTTCTCCACAAAGAGCAACCTCAGCCGCTCCACCCGCTTCGTGACGCCCTCCGGCAGGGCTCCCACCTCCAAGCCCAGCTTCCCCTCGATGTGTCGGCGTACCTCCTCCTCCAGAAGCCGGGCCGCCTCATCCCTGGTCAGGTAGACCTCCCCGTCCAGCAGGAGCCTGTTCACCAATTTCCACTTCTTCTCCCGAAAGACCGTGGAGTTCCTCAGGAAGTCCGCAAAGTGAAGGGTGAAGTCGTAGGGCTTCGCCTCACCGGTGTCGTCCACGGGCCTAATCCTCCAGTTGAAGTTGCCCGCGATCTCCATGATCTTTGCCCTGCTCTCCTCCCCGAGGAGGCCAGATGCCCGTTTCGCTTCGGCTAGGGCGTATCGTCTCTGGAGGGGTGGGTCGGCTGTGGCGGCTGCCATCATGACGGCGATGGGGAAGGAGGGTATCTCAACTTCGTCCTTGTGGGGTTGCAAGCTCACTAGGTTGTGGAGGATGGCCTCTTCTATTCGAGTTTCGGCTCGGTCTAGGATGGACTTGTAGTCGGGGCTCGCTAGGTCCTCGATCTTGAGGTCTAGGTCCCTCACGTACTCGGCGGCTTCTGGGGTGAAGGGGTACTTGGCCAGGTCGCTTTTGGTGAGCGCCACTTTCCCTTCCGCGACCGTCTGGTTATTCTACCTCTATGCGGGGAGCCAAGTAGTAGGTCAATCTGCCCTCTTGAGGTTGTTTGAAGTCGAGCCTGAGGGGCATGTCCTTGGAGAACTCCACCGTGGCTATTTCTGAGGTGGCGGCTGCGGCCTTGACGATTTCGGATAAGTAGCTTAGGCTGAAGGTGGCCTTGGATGGTTCCTTGGCTTCCAGGTTCAGGAGGGCTTCTCCTCCTTTTTTCAGTTCGATGGTGGCTCCCATGAGGTCTCCTGAGGCGTGCATGGTCACCTTCTCCTCGTCTGCTTCGATTTTCACGTGGTCGCTTACTAGGGCGGCGTCTTCGAGGGCTTGGTTTAGGCCTTCTGTGGTGATTTCGGCTTTTATGTTGAAGGTGACTTTTGGGGTTGGGACTTCTTCTTCTATGGCTTCTAGTGTGGGCATGTTGAAGGTTCGTGTGTAGTTTCCTTGAATTTTCATGTTGAGTCGGTTGGTCTTCTCGTCCAGGGAGAGTTCCACGGACTCGTCTTTTCCTGTTCTTCTTAGGAGTTTTAGGAGTTCGGTTATGTTTACGCAGAGTTTTGTTGGTTCGGTGCAGGTGTATTCGTCGAAGACTGTCTTTGGCCACTCGAAGTCTACCATGGCGACGCGTGAAGGGTCCATGGATCGAAGTTTGATTCCTTCTGGTGATAGGTTGAAGGTGGCTTCGTCCACCAGTGTTGAGATTGCGGTTATCATGTCTCTTAGGAGTTTGGCGTCTGCTACTCTCAGTTTAAACAAGGTTGATCCTCCTCTACGCTGATCCTCCATATTCTGTGTTCACATTGAATAGTGTTTCGAATGTTTAAAGGCTTACCCCTTTACATTTGACGGTGAGTTGAGGATTTAACTGTTTTTTTGTTTGTATTTATTATCTGATCGCGAGGGGGGGTCTATAGACATTCATGAGCAAGCCTACTCAACCGCATCATAGGACTGTCTAGTGGACAGTTGATTACCCATGGATTCTCTGTATGCCTCAAATATTTCTGGTGGGAAAGAGTGGTGTTTTGGTGGAGGGCTGTTGGCAGAGTTGTTGGCTGGCCTCCCCTTGCACATAGAGAGGACTACACCCTATATTTTAATATGCTTCAAATATGCTTCTAGGGCACGCATACGTCTTTGACAAGTCTTTTATGGTTTGAACATCATTACAATAATAGATTATTTATGTTTATTACAATTTTGGAAGACCGAGACAAAAGCATAGTTTTAAATCGAGTCAAAATCATATATTTAATTGGAGAAGGAATGTATTATGTCATTAGAGAAGAATAAGGCTATTGTTCGAAAGTTTATTGAAGAAGTGAACAAGAGAAACCTAGCCGTGCTTGATGAGTTCATGGCATTAGATCTTGTTGACCATGACAGAAAAGTTCGAGGTAGGGAAACTGACTTCAACCACGCCAAACAAGCCGTGGCTAAGGTACTAAAGGATTATCCCGATTTGCATACGACTATCGAGGACATTATCGCTGAAGGGGACAAGGTTTGGTTTCTTGAGAAAGATACTGGGACAGACTCTTCTGGCAAGAAGATGGATGCAACATCCCTTATCATCCTTAGAATAGTCAATGGCAAGTTTGTAGAAGGCTGGGGTCCTTTATTTTTACAAAAAACTCCTTAGACAATTCAGTAGTCTGAGGAGTTAAGCAATTGCTGAAATTTCCCAATTGTTTCATATCCCGATTAAACTAAAAAACTAAACCACACAGTTAAGTAAATTTTAATATACTTCAAATATGCTTCTAGGGCACGCACACGTCTTTGACAAGTCTTTTATGGTTTGAACATCATTACAATAATAGATTATTTATGTTTATTCCAATTTTGGAAGCAGCATGCCTTTTCCTCTAATAACTCCACAAGACACCTTGCATGACTCTTAAATAAGAGTCAAGTTATAATATGAGGCATGGAAACAGATACTATTTACTGTGGCGATTGTACAGAAGTTATGAGAAGATATGTTCCAGATAACTCCATAGACCTAATATATGCAGACCCACCATTCTTTACGGAACAGAACTATGAGGTCATCTGGGGTAATGGTTATGAACGGCGTGCCTTCGAAGATCGTTGGAAAGGTGGACTGCAAAATTACATTGCGTGGATGGAACCTAAGCTTCGAGAATGTCATAGAGTTCTCAAGAACTCTGGTTCCATGTACCTTCACTGTGATTGGCATGCTGGGCATTATCTAAAGAAACTTATGGATAGTATTTTTGGAGAAAATCGTTTAGTTAACGACATAATATGGAAGCGTACTGCTGCTCACAGTGGAGAGGGGGTCATTAAGAAATATGGAACGGTACACGATAACATTCTCTTCTATACTAGAACTGACCAGTACACGTTCCTTCCTCAGTACACGCCATACGGTAAGGAATATCTCGAAAAATTCTACAGTCACGTAGACAAAGACGGGAGACGATGGTTATCACGTGACTTAACTGCTGCAGGAGTTAGACATGGTGAATCAGGTAAGCCGTGGAAAGGCATTAACGTAACTGCAAAAGGTGTTCATTGGAAATTTAGAGTGCAGAAACTTGATGAGTTGGAAAAGGAAGGAAGGATTTATTTTCCTAAGAAAGTTGGGGGCATGCCAAGATACAAACAATACTTAGACGAATCCAAAGGAGTCTTATTACAAGATGTCTGGACCGACATTTCGGTTATCTCATCACATGCAAAGGAGCGTTTAGGGTATCCCACACAGAAACCAGAAGCACTTCTTGAACGAATAATTAATACATCGTCAAACCCAATGGATGTTGTGCTTGACCCTTTTTGTGGATGTGGTACAACTCTTGCTGTTGCGTATAGACTCAAAAGACGATGGATAGGGATTGATGTTTCACCGACCGCTTGTAACCTCATGGGTCAAAGACTCCGAAAAATACATGCAAAATATACGATAGTTGGCTTACCGAGGACTGTGAAAGAATTGCACAAACTACAACCATTTGAGTTTCAGAACTGGGTGTTTGAGAAGCTTCATGGTCGTATTAACCCTAGAAAGACAGGCGATTATGGAATTGATGGATGGGTTGAGCTAGATGTTCCGCTACAAGTCAAGCAATCTGAAGGTGTTGGTAGAAACGTCATTGATAATTTTGAAACAGCTATACGGAGAATAGGCAAGAAAAAAGGTGTCATTGTGGCATTTAGCTTTGGTAGCGGTGCTTATGATGAAGCAGCAAGAGCGCATAATGAAGAAGGGCTAGAAATCAAACTTAAAACGGTAGACGAAATTCTGAAAGAATCTTAGTCATCACAAATAACTTAACAGAATCGCAGCTAGGCAAAGCTTTTACTTCTGGATAAGAATCTGATAATATTCTGGAGGAAATGCTATAGTGGGAATAAGAGGTTGGTTTGCTGAGTTAAAACAGGACCATCAATGTCCAATAGAACACATGAAAGGAAAAGGATATTCTCCTTTTAATACGCTTTCTCAATACTTTAAGCTTAAGTTTAGGGGGGTTGAATCCCTAAAAGACAATATTGATCCAATTTTTCTCTGCACAACCTGCAACAAGTGCCACATGGCTGGCTTAAGGTATAAATTAAGACAGAATCTAGTGAAGAACGGCATAATCCCTCATAACCTTCCGTATCTACAAAAAGCAATCACAAAATATGGTAATCCTTACAGTAGCTCAAGGGATCGTCACGCTTTCCTCACCAAAAGCTATGAAGCGTCTTCAGACACTGCCCTCTTCCTAGGATGCACCTCATCACTAGTTCCCAGAATTCAGAAGATGGCTACTTCAGCAATAAACCTGCTAAAAGATACAGGAGTGGATTTTAAGCTTCTTCCAAACGAGAGTTGTTGCGGCTACATACTCTACACAATGGGTGATGTTGAAGCAGCAAAGGAGGTCGCCCGACAAAACATGCAGATGTTTGAGGAAGAGGGTGTGAAACGGCTAATCACAGCTTGTCCTGGTTGTTACCTAGCATTCAATACTTTCTATCCCCCCAAAGGAGTTGAAGTTCAGCACATTCTAGAGGTCATAGAGCCTAAGAATCTACCAAGAGACCTAACTTTAACGATCCATTATCCAGACCACATGGGTCAACTGAAAAAAATCACTCGTAAACTTCTCAAGAACTGCGAAGTCTACAGAACCTCCTACCCATGTTGCGGTGCAAACCTAATCTCCTATGCTCCTAAATTATCAATGGAAATAGCCAAACAGATGATTAGTGCGAGCAAGGGACCCTTAGTGACCTATTGTCCTTCATGTTACCTTATCCTAACTAGGGTTGCCCGTGACAAAATCAAGGACCTATATTCCCTCTTAGATACCCGGCTATATTGAGCTTCTTACCGTAGTTACTTCTTTGTCTTTGAATGGGTTAAAGCATTCTACCTTTTACGGTTTAAGAATTGTAGAGTTCATGAATACTCTCGGAAGGTGAAGTTGCATTTGGTGCATCTGAAGAATTGTGTGGCTGACTCGTCCATTCCTCTGGTCTGCACCTGCCAAGCGTAGGCTGTGCGGTTTCCGCACTTGGGACACTCTATCGTGACGGTGGGTAGGGTCTTCAATTTCTGTTCCTTCTTCCCTATCACGGCTATCTGTTCTTGGGGGGCGTGCTCCACGGTCTTGGTGAGAGTTGCCGGTGGGCTGGTTGCCGGCTTCTGGTACCCGCACTTGGGGCACGAGAGGAGAAAGGCTTGTTTCTTCCCTTTTTTCTTTCGGCTGGCGGTCAACCTTGTCCCACAGTTGGGGCAAAACTCCATTTCGGCCACCGCAATTTCAGGTAGATTAACTCCGAGTCTTTTAAACCTTTTCTTTTAGGTGCCTTGTTGCATAAATATTAGTTTCTCTTTTTCTATAATTGGGTTGGTGGATGGTGTGGACTGGAGCAGTTATAATGATCGGCTTGTGAGGGAGGT
>Ga0315306_10000208_pt1 | contig 29237 bp, 31 predicted proteins | sample TDP1_MG_FD_203803 | JGI IMG/M metagenome (GOLD analysis project Ga0315306, IMG submission 203803) | Freshwater sediment microbial communities from Lake Towuti, South Sulawesi, Indonesia - TDP1 | ecosystem: Environmental > Aquatic > Freshwater > Lake > Sediment | place: Indonesia: South Sulawesi... | reverse complement strand
CCCCCTGTATCCCCCTCTCCATGATATGGATATGTAATTCCTTGCATGAGGGGGAAGTATAGATTATAAAGGGGCTTCGCCCCTTCAACCTTCCCCGTTTTTGTTTAATGCTTAAAATGCCTGACACCGGTAAAAACCATAGCTATATGGTGCTTATCAGCCGCCTTAATTGAGTCCTCGTCTTTCAGCGAGCCACCGGGCTGGATAATAGCTGTTACCCCACCAGCAGCCGCCGCTTCTACCACATCAGGGAATGGGAACATAGCATCCGAAGCTAGAACACTGCCCCTTGTCTTCTCCCCAGCCTTCTCCTTAGCAATCTGAGCGCTGACAATCCTACTGGGCTGCCCCGCCCCCATCCCCAAAAGCGTCTTATCCTTGACCAAGACAATAGCATTTGACTTGACATGCTTAACCGCACGCCAGGCAAAGAGCAGGTCTTCTATCTCAGCTTGAGTTGGCTTGCGTTTGGTCACCGTCCTCAAACTGACGCTGCCCTCGGGCAAGGAATCTGAGGTCTGGACCAGTAATCCGCCCTTCACCCGACGGAAGTCAAGGTAGCCACCACCGGCCTTGCCATAATCAGGCGGTAGCTCGGCAGCCAGAATGCGTAAATTCTTCCTACGCTTTAATAATTTCAGGGCTTCAGTTTTATACTCAGGGGCAATGAGTATCTCATAAAAGGTGTTACTAATTTCCTTAGCGGCAGCTAGGTCGATGGCTCTATTGCAAGCGACAATACCACCAAAGGCAGCCACCGGGTCACCGCTCAAAGCCCGCCGATAAGCCTCGGCAATATCCTCATGACTGGCCAGACCACAGGGGTTGGTGTGCTTAACAATGGCTACTGTGGGGGCGGAAAAGTCAGTTACCACCCCCCAGGCAGCATCAGCATCTAGGATATTATTAAATGAGAGCTCCTTACCCCATAGCTGTTTTGCCCAGGTGATACCGGTGTCCGGTCTTGCCCTCACCACCGGCTCGGCATAGAAGGCAGCTTGTTGATGGGGGTTCTCGCCATAACGCAGCCCGTAACGCTTTTTCAGGGCTATGGTCATTTCCTCAGGGAAACCCTCCATACCCTGCCCCAAATATTGGGCAATGGCAGTATCATAAATAGCTACATGCTGGAAAGCCTTTTGAGCCAGCCGTTTGCGCTCGGCCAGGTCTATACCTCCTCCCTTTAATTTCTCCAGGACTGGCTGGTAGTCAGCCGGGTCAACTACCACGATGACGCTGGGGAAGTTCTTGGCTGCTGCCCGAATCAGGGTCGGCCCGCCAATATCAATATTTTCCAGTGCCTCATCAAGGGTGACATTCTCTTTGGCTACTGTCTGGACAAAGGGGTAGAGGTTGACCGCCACCAGGTCGATAATCTCAATCTTATTCTTAGCCAATTCCTCCATATGGGCAGGTAGGGCACGCTTAGCCAGGATGCCACCATGAACCGCTGGATGGAGGGTCTTTACTCTGCCATCAAGAATCTCAGGGAAACCGGTAATCTCCGAGACACTTTTAACCGGCACCCCAGCCTGTGCCAGCGCCTTTTTAGTGCCACCGGTAGAGAATATCTCAAACCCCAGTTGACTTAAGCCCTTAGCAAAATCGGTTACCCCTGACTTATCAGAGACACTGATAATAGCTCGCATTAATACCTCCGTTTATCTATTTCTACCTCACCCCCTGTATCCCCCTCTCCTTCAAAGGAGAGGGAAACGAATTTGTAAGAGAGGCTCCGCCTCTCTTTAACTCTCTTTATCAATTGCTCCTTAAAAAGGGCTTTGCCCCTCTTTAACTCTCCTTTATCACTAACTCCCTGTGAGAAAGAGAATTAGGCAAGAAAGAAGGAGCAAATTAACCTTAGGAATTTTGCCCTTTCAAACAACCTCATAGCTACTTAATAACTACCCTCGCCTCCCCCTTCTGCTCCACTACCTCACCGATAACTTCTGCCTCGGGCAGAGCTGAGGTAATTTGAGCAACATTGGCAGGCGAGCAGATAACCACCATTCCGATGCCCATATTAAAGACGCGGTACATCTCGTTTCGAGCCACGTTGCCTTGCTGCTGGATAAGCTGGAAAATGGGGGGTATAGTCCAAGAGCGGCGGTGAAACTTTGCCGCCACTCCCTGAGGTAAAACCCGGGGCACATTATCAATCAACCCACCCCCGGTAATATGAGCCATGCCCTTAATCACGGGCAGCAGTGGCTTTAACTGGTGATAATAGCAGCGGTGTGGCTCCAGAAGCTCATCACCCAGGGTACGACCAAGCTCAGGGTAATACTTGTCCAACGCCTGCTTGGTTTCACCAAAAATCTTACGCACCAGGGAATAACCGTTGGTATGAAGTCCGCTTGAAGGTAAGCCAATAATGGCATCACCAACCACAATCCTCCTCCCCATGATAATCTTCTCCTTCTCCACCACACCAATGATAAAACCTACCAGGTCATAGTCCTCCCCAGCATATAGTCCGGGCATCTCTGCCGTTTCACCGCCGATAAGAGCACAGCCAACCTGGCGACAAGCCTGGGCCAGACCCTGAGCAATAGCCTCTACCTGTTCTGGCATCAGCCTGCCCATAGCAATGTAGTCCAAAAAAAAGAGTGGCTCAGCGCCGCAGGTGAGTATGTCATTAACGCAGTGATTAACTATATCAATACCAACAGTATTGTGTCTGGCTAAAGCGGTAGCAATCTTCAGCTTGGTGCCAACACCATCAACACTAGACACCAGGACTGGCTGCTTAAACCCTTTAAATTCAAAAAGCCCACCAAAGAAGCCAACACCGCTCAACACCTCAGGGCGATAGGTGGTATGGGCATGCTTACCAATTAGCTCTTTGGCTTTAGCACCAACATCAATATTAACGCCAGCCGCGGCATAGGTTTGCTTTGTCAACCTCACCCCTTTCTTTCGTAAAATCCTAAACTCTAATTTCTAAACCCTAAACAAAGTCAAAATTTAGGATTTAGTGTTTAGGACTTAGTGTTTTATTAGAGCGGGGCTTCGCCCCTTCAAACTTCCCCTGATAAGCAATCTTAATTGTAACCAATAGCTGAATATTTTAACTTAGCTGCTTTATATCGAAGGGGGTTGCTGACCAGCTGACATAGCCTCCAGCGCCAGCTTATCCATTTCAAGCTGAACCGGTATGGGGTAGTCACCGGTGAAACAAGCCATACAAAAAATATCTTTAGGCAAAGCCACAGCTTTAATCAGCCCATTAATGCTTAAATAACCCAATGAATCGGCACCGATAAAGTCTCTAACCTCAGGTATAGTTTTGTGAGCGGCAATCAACTCCCGGTAGGTAGCCATATCCACACCGAAGAAACAGGGGTAACGGATGGGTGGAGCACAGATACGCATATGCACCTCTTTAGCCCCGGTCTTCTTTAGCAACCGTACTACTTGAGGAGTAGTGGTCCCGCGAACAATGCTATCATCGATTACCACCACCCGCTTACCATCCAGCATCTGGGGCAGGGGGTTAAATTTTAGTTTAACCCCGAGGTCCCTGATTCGCTGGTCAGGCTCAATAAAGGTACGCCCGACATAACGGTTCTTAATTAACCCCTCACCCAAAGGTATACCTGACTTCAAGGCATAACCAACACCAGCCGCGGTAGCTGAATCAGGCACGCCCATAACCAAATCAGCATCTACCGGGTGTTCTTCAGCTAAACCGGCACCCATTGCCTGCCTTGCCGGATAGAGTAGCCGCCCATTAATCACGCTATCGGGGCGAGCAAAATAGATATACTCAAAAATACAAATTGCCCTTCTGTCTACCTTCTCCCGATAGCTATTAACCCCGTTTTCATTAATAGAAACTACCTCGCCCGGCTCAATCTCTCTGACAAAGTTGGCTCCAATATGGTCAAGGGCACAGGTCTCTGAGGCTACAACCCAGCCGCTATTGATAGTCCCCAGACACAAGGGGCGGACACCAAGGGGGTCACGAACAGCAAACAAAGTGTGATTAGTCATAATTGTTAGCGAATATGCCCCCTGAAGGCGGTGCATGGCATACCTTATCCTGTCCACCCACTCTTTCTCGGGGGAAGAAAGGATGAGGTTAGCAATAACCTCGGTATCGGTGGTCGTTTTAAAGGTATAGCCCTGGTCGCAGAGTTCGGCATAAAGGTGCTCAGCGTTAATGATATTACCATTATGGGCTATGGCGAGGGTACTTGAGCCTTCGCCGACTACGATAGGCTGGGCATTCGCTGGCCGGCTGGAACCTCTAGTGGAGTAGCGGTTATGACCGATGGCAATATCCCCGGTGAGCTGACTTAACGAATCCTCGTTAAATACCTGGGATACCAGCCCCATCTTGGCATAAACGCAAAGCCTCTCGCCATCAGTGGTAGCAATGCCAGCGCTCTCCTGACCACGATGCTGAAGAGCAAATAAAGCGAAAAAGGTAAGCCGAGCTACATCCTCATTAGGGGCATAAACACCAAAAACGCCACAAGACTCATGCAACTTCGTCTGCCTCTGATTCAGCCCGTCCCTATCTAGTTAAATTATAAATCATTTTATATTTATAGGTCAATTTAGTAACCGAGATTTCAGCCAGTCGATAACGCTAGACATTGCCCTCTCATTCTGCCTCAGCCTGTGTCCAGCACCGCCACATATACTGAGACGGCTGCCCTCTGGGTAACACCCGGCGGATGATTGATTTATTAATCGACGACAGGCTCTGGCAGCCAGTAGCTGCCATGGCCCTACGGAGTTCAGCCGTGATCAGGTTGATCAGCAGCTCGACACCCTGCGCACCATCTGCAGCGAATGCCAGTATCACTGAGCTGGCAATCCCTACTCCCTTTGCCCCCAAGGCCAAGCCTTTGAAAACGTCGTTACCGTTTTCAAAGCCGGTATCAACCATTACCGCTACTTTGTCGCCAACCCTCTCCACAATATCAGGAAGGGCAATCAAAGAGGGCACGGTGTAATCGAATGCGCCGCTACCGTGATTACTGACCACTATCGCTGAAGCTCCTAGCTCAACAGCTCTTTCGGCATCACTAACACTCAACACCCCCTTCATGATGAATGGTAGCTTCGTCTGGGATATCAGTTTTCTTAGTTCATCCGTATCTTGTGGGCTGAATGTTTCTATCATATCAACCTGATCTACACGCAACCGGCCATAGCAGTGATCAATGTCCATTCCTACAGCAACGCAACCCCGGCCTTTTGCATCACGGATTTTCTCATAGATTAGCTCGGTTCTCCGATACGGCTTCACCATCTTGACAACCCGTGCTCCGGTGTCAATTGCCTTCTGAAGCTCATCGGAACCCCCGATACCAAGCATGATTAGAGACCCAGCCCGGCTAACTCCTGTGGCAATACCAGCCAGATCATCTTCAGACATGTGTGGTAACCTGGAGATTGCGGAACAAAAAACCGGGGTTTTGAGATTCATCCCCAGAAAGGTGAAGCTGGTATCTACTTCTACGGGGTCTAGGAACCTGGGCTCAAAGAATAGAGAGTCCAGATGCTCACGGTTAGCGTTGACCGCGGGACCCCTTTTACCCCCGGGATAGACCCAGTCAGCACCACACTTTCTCAGATTCTCTTTGCCTTTGGCGTATATTTGAGATATCGTTAACTGCTTTTCATCCTTCTTAACAGTCATTCTACTCCTCCCCTGTAATCATGTGCTCTCATAGACATACCAGGGTCGTGGTTATCCTGAGTATCTTGGTACTAAAACCGGCCACAAACCATAGACTGTCCAGTTGCAACGCTCCCTGGTAATGTTTCTAGAATTCCGTCTTCCTGCCGGCAGCGTACCTAAAGCTGATTATGAATGTAGTCTGGCGCTAGCAAATCTCCGGAAGTAAGTTTACCTTCCTCAACAGGAAGGTAAACTTACTTTTTCCTCAAGGTGAACCAGCAAGTCAAATCGTGCTAACGAAAAATTGCTGCACCTCTAGTAGCAAAGTCTGTCAGTACTGTGTTGCTATTTCATAACCCACTTGGTTTTACTTTTTGGGTAAAGCAGCAAGATACTCGTCTAGCTTAACAACCGCAGTAGCAATCTGAGGCAATACGCGTGTTACTTGGTGCTGATGCATGTCCTCGGCAAACGATTGACAGCAATCCTCGATAACTATCATGTTGAAACCTATCTCTGCTCCGCGTCTCACCGTGCTATTAATCACCCAATCAGTGGCCACCCCGACTGCAACTACGTGTGTTATCATTCGGGCTCGAAGAATCAATTCTAAGTCGGAATACATGAAACCATCACAACCCCAGTTATCAACTATGTAGTCCTTTGATAGTACCGGCTTTATTTCATCAGGGTTCTTATAGCTTTCACTATAACCACCTTCATTAGTGTACGAACAGTCAACGCCGGCTTTGTAGGCATCAATAAGCAGGGGAAATTGAAACATGGGCTCACCTACCCGCGGGTACCCTGGTTTCGTGCACCAATTTACGTAGATGACCTGTACACCAGCTGCTCTACTTGCCACTAGCGCTTTCTGTATCTTCGCCAGTAGATTATGTTTCTTGACCTGCGCCGGTGCCCCGGAATATCCAAACTTACCCGGCTTCACGATACCGTTCTGAGCGTGCAATACTAATATGGCTGTTTTTTTGACATCAATTTTTTTCATTTGCTTTTCCCCTTTGATTCATTTGTTGGTTCTTAAATTCGCAATATTGTAAATGTCTTGTCGTGCTTTAAACACCTCCTTTCTCATGCATATTCTTATAGAGGAGAATTTATCACTATACATGCTAGCTTAATCTGAGGGAAGGCCATCACCAAGCCCATAGCAATTCAAACCCACAGGTGGAGTAACCATACCAATCTCGCAGGTCGTCACCACCAAGATGCCAAACCAGACGGGGTCAAATCCCAACTCCCTGACCACGGGTATCATGAAGGGCATCGTCAGAAACATCATAGACATCGGCCCAACGAAACAACCCATGAGGATAAGGATAGCCATGAAGCCCATAATAATGGGCGGCACTGGTAGACCAACTACAGCCTCGGTTATCGTCTTAGACACACCTTCCAATCGGTTTGTCTATTGACTCCCTGTCACCCACGTGCCCAGTTACGGCTAACAGTTCATTGTCCCCCCACACCAATTCCCCGACAATGCCCAAATTAAAGAGGGTACCAGCAACAGCTAATCACTTAGCAGTCACCAGTACCCTCTTCTTCATCTCCAGATCACCCCCATATGCTGTATTTAGTTTTCAGGCCCTTTCAAGTTACGAGGTCTAGAATATACCCGTTTTCGCGATTTGTCAATACCCTATGGTTACAAGAAAAGGAACCTTCCTCTCTCCGAGGTAACAAAGCATCACTTTGTTAATTTATAGCATTGAAAATTACCATGCTTCTTGTTGGTCACCATGCCCACCCCTTTTTGGAGGCTGGTTTGCCTCACCATGGCAATTTTACTGGAAAGAGAATCATCCTCTCATTGTTTGGACGATGCTTCCTTTCCGTTTCTGGGTCCGAAGCGACATCAACCCGCTTGCCCTCGACGAGGACATACATATGTGGCCCCGGCGCTAATGCCCCTCTAAGAACATCCCACCGCTCTATGGAGCAACAGGCAACCAATTGCGCGTCCATGCCTAGCTCCCTTGCCTTTCGTGCTATTCTGAGTGATTTATGGATACAGTTGTTGGAGCAGACTGAGTAGGGCTGGTGGTAGGTTTCCTCTATAAACTCGGCCATCTCTAGATTGTTCGGAAAGTCAGGCTTTACTGTGCCGCCAGGGGGGATCATTGGGGCACAGGCCGCGAGAAAAAAATAACAAAATACTTATTGCTACAATAGCTGAGACCCTAAGCATCATTGCCCTCTTAATATATTACTTTCGGATTAGAAGTGAAATAGTGTCGATTGTTCAGCCTTGCACCTCGCCTTGTTTTCTTCGCAACGCCATCTTTTGCTCAGGAAGGTCTAGGCTTTGGCTCCTGAGATATCCGGCCTTTTCTGCTCTACGTGGCGAACAATTGAAGAACACAAGCACCCAAAACCATCAGGCCGTCAATCCTACACAAAGCCAAACTGTGCAACACCATGCCAGCTTCAAGGACAGTTCAAACTCTCGTCACCAGTCCGTGCATTGGTTTTGTGCCAGTTTCTGGAATCCTCAGACCTACAAGAGCCGCAGCTACCGAGGCAAATACCAAGACTAGTAACATCTTGTCGAGACTCTGAGAAGCGTCCAAAATTCCGCCACCGACTAGTGGGCCAACCACGGCCCCAGTATAGCCTAGAGACAGCATTACGCCGCTTGCTGTTCCCACATCTTCTCCTGGCATTATCTCGATCGGTAGTGTGAATAGAGTTGTGAATCTGGTGGCCGCGGCTACACCTGCCAGGGCCATGATAAACCAGCTCACTAGTACACTGGCCTGAGTAGCCAACCACGCAATGAAAGCTAGAACTACGGATGGTATCCATAGGAATGGTTTTCTTAGCCCCAACTTGTATGAGAGTCCGGGCATTAGGAGGAAGGTGGGAATAATGACCCAGATTGTCATTGAAGCGATAAGACCGGCTAGACCCGGTGATGCCCCTTTCAACATTAAAAGCGTAGGGGCCCAACCGGTCCAACTCCATATGAAGAATTGGTGTAGGAACATCAGCGCAGAAATCAAAATTACATTTTTGTTCCTTATCACCGTTCGGAAAGAAGCTTGAGTCTTTGCCGGCTTTGGGAAACCACCCAATCGCTTGTTGGGCTGTGGTTCTCTAACAATAACCCACCATAGTATCGCCACGATTACGGTAGGTATACTCCAAACAAGAAAGGCGCCCTGGTATGACCGCGTTATTGGGAGGATAACGGGTATTGTCAGTGCCATGCCCAGAGCAGTACCCACTGGCATGCCAGAATTCACCAGACCCATGGTTACCACTGCCTTCGCCCTGCCAGCAAATGTGCTTACTATCTTGGGCAGGTTAGTAAATGTCCATGCAAACCCACCACCAAAAATAAACATGGAAGATAGCAGGCCTGCGTAGCTATTAACCATACCTCTCGTCACGGCGCCTGCCACCATAACGACAAGGCCAATGCCAACAGCCCTTCTAACACCTATCTTATCGGCCACAATCCCAGCTGGAATAGACATTGCCACCACCATTAATGCCGGTGCACTGAACATGAGACCTACTTGGCCATGGCTTAAGGACAATGCCTCCTTTAGTATGGACTCCATAGGCGGGATGCAATAGATTGGACCCCACATGGCTATGCCGATCAAGAACGTGCTAATGAGAGTAGCTAAGGGCATCTTGGAATTATAGGTTTGTTGCATATTGTTTTTTCTACTGAGACTAGTTTAACCAACGGCTGGACCGAAGCAGGGCTTTCAGATGACAAAAAAGTGCTCAGCGAGTAGCGAATAAGACTATAACATTTTCAGTGGTAAATTGCACCTGCGGGCTTCTGCGCCACCCTACGGTACTACTTGTGCGAAGCTAACTGCTGACCACACTTTTCATCGGGTTGTTAAATCTCCCGGTATTCACTGCCTGTCCGCAATCTCTTTGCAAATGGGGCAGGTTGGACAATACTTAAGCCCACCATAAGCCAGAAGTTTAAGGTTATCAAGAAGCTTCTGACTGACATTTTCCCTTGTCATCTCATCCCAACTTTCAAAGGGCAGTTCACCGAATTTGTGTGTGCAGTGCACGGTATATCCGGGCTGACCATCTGGAAAATGCTGCCTGGCAAAGTATCAGAAAGTCCTAGAAAATCCGCAGATAGTCATGGCTGCGGTCAAGGAACAACTAGAAGTAGAACATGCTGACGCCTAGGGTGCATCTCTCGCCAGTGAAATTCAGAAATTAAGGAGTTATCCCGCCGGAGCTTACATCCGCACAGACATTAGAGAGCCCAGCGAATTTACTCACCACTGGACAAACATGGGCATGACCACATGGATGTAATTATCCACCCCTACCGGACGGATAACACCGGGGCTTGATGGATTGGTAGTCTCCAGGGCTACCTGTGGCTCACGAAGCACACTTAGGACATCAATTAGATACTTACCATTGAAGGCAATCTTTGCCTCTTCACCCTCAACAATGGCATCAACCTCACCGACATCATCGCCTATCTCCTCGGAGCGGGCAGAGACGGTCATCCTGCCTGGAGTTAGCTCAGTACCTGGCGTTATCACCAAACGGACAATGCCACTGCCATTACGGGCAAAGATAGAGGCTGTCTTGGACGCCCTCAAGAAGGCATCAACATCAACCACCACCCGCGTATTGTAGCTCCGGGGGATAAGCTGGGCATAATTGGGGAAAGTACCCTGAACCAGCTGAGACACTAGCTCGATATTCTTGAGTCGAAACAGAGCCTGGCTCTTATTGGGATTCACCGTTATCTCAACCGGTTCCTTCTGGTCAGTGATAAGCCGATTTAGCTCGGCTAGGGTTCGAGCTGGAATGATGACCTTGGACTTCTGGCTAACCGGGGTGGCAAGAGATAATTTATATACTGCCAACCTAAAGCCATCAGCCGCCGCCAGCGTCACTAGGTCACCATCAAAGTCAGCATCAACGCCGGTAAGTACCGGACGAGACTCCTCAGTGGCAGCAGCAAAGACAACCTGGGTAATTCCCTGACGAAGCTCTTCTACCTCAACCGTAGTGCTGATGCCCTCTTCAACCTTAGGTATCGGCGGGAAATCCTTGGCATCAACCCCGCTGATTCGTGCCTCAAATCGGGCACACTTTAGCTCCAGGGTCTTGGTCTGTGGCGGGAGGTTAATACTAACCTTATCACTGGGTAAAGAGTTTACAAACTCGGTGAGAAGCCGGGCAGGAACAGTAATCTCCCCTTCTTCCTCCACCTTAGCACCAATCCAACAGGTAATAGCCATTTCCAGATTGGTCGCCGCCAGCTTAAGCCGAGACTGGTCGGTGGCTAAGAGGACATTATTGGTTATCGGCAGAGTGGTTCTGGTAGCTACCGCCCTCCCCACCACACCAAGCCCCCGGTTTAAGTTCTCCTGAAGACATGTTAACCTCATAATACACCCCCAAAAAGGCATACTCTTATGGTGAAATAGTATACACTAATAATTAATTCTACTCAAGAATGATTGCCCCGCTTTTGCCACCACTTTTTCTGATTAGCCGAATGTTCTCAATTTGGATGCCCCGGTCTATTGCTTTACACATATCATATATCGTCAAGGCAGCAACCGCAGTAGCCGTCAGCGCCTCCATCTCAACCCCCGTCTTACCTGTGCTCTTTACCACAGTGGTAATCTCCACGGTGCTATTGGCCTCATCCAGGCTGAACTCAATCTTAATGTCCCCAATAAGGACTGGATGGCACAAGGGTATTATATGCGGTGTTTGCTTGGCTGCCATAATACCAGCCAACCGGGCTACAGCTAAAACGTCCCCCTTCTCTATCTTGCCCCTCTTCAACCGTTCAAGGGTAGAAGCCTTCATCCTGACCCGGCACTTGACTACTGCCTCACGCTGGGTATCAGGCTTCCCGGTAACATCTACCATCTGAGGTAGACCTGAGGCATCTATATGCGTCAGCTCTTCCACAATTAACCCCCTACCTGAGTCATTGGTCGGTCCTTAGGCACATAGCCCTCTGCCAGGTGATGACGCAATGGCTTATCAGCCACCGCCGCTTCAATCAGTTGTTTCAGCCCGGCTGAAGATATACCGCTACGCAGGGGCTGCTTCAGGTCAACTTCATCACCAGCCAATAAACAGGGTCGTAGCCTACCATCGGCGGTAAGCCGTAGCCGATTACAATGAAAGCAGAAGTGCTCACTAACCGGGGTGATAAAGCCAATAGTGCCCCTGGCGTGAGGAAAACGGAAATACTTGGCCGGTCCATTACCAACACTGGGCAGGCAAGGCTCTAATTTACCCAATAGTTCAAGGCGCTTTCTCATATCGCTGACTGAGACAAAATATGAGGCCGAGCTGCTAATAGGCATAAACTCAATAAACCGCACATGCCACTCCTCATTGATAGTCTTGGCTGCGAAATCAAGAAGCTCATCGTCATTAATGCCAGACATAACCACCATATTAAGCTTGACCGGATTAAGTCCGACCGACCTAGCAGCCTCAATACCTTCCAGCACATCGTCAAGATTAAGGCTACCCCGGGTAATGAACCTAAATTTGCCTGACTTAAGGGTATCTAGGCTTATATTAACTCGTTTTAGGCCAGCTTGCTTCAGTTCAGCGGCATAACGACTGAGCAAGGTGGCGTTTGTAGTCAATGAAATATCATTTATGGCATCTATTTGGGTCAACATTTGTAACAGCTCAGTCAGCCCTGACCTCACCAGGGGCTCGCCGCCGGTGAGCCGCACCTTATTTATACCCAGCTCGGCGGCTGCCCGAGCTACGGTATAGATTTCCTCATAGGTAAGAATATCACTGTGAGACATCAGCGGCACGCCCCCGGCTGGCATACAATAGATACAGCGCAGATTGCAGCGGTCGGTTACCGAGATGCGCAGATAGTTTATCGGGCGCTGGAAGGAATCACAAAGTCCGGTCATAGCCTAACCTCTTCAGTACTTGAGGCACCTTTCTAGCTGCCTGCCCCCGATGGCTAACCTGGTTTTTGATTCCCAGAGGTAATTCAGCCATTGTCTTACCTAACTCAGGGAGGTAGAAGATTGGATCATAACCAAAACCTTGCTCTCCCCTGGGCTCAAAGGTTATAATACCGCGGCACTCCCCGGAGCAAAACTCAACCTTGCCTTCGGGGGTAGCGATAGCAATGACACACCGGAAACGGGCAGAGCGCCTCTCCCACGGCACTGCCTCAAGCTTTGCCAATAAGTAACTAATTCTATCCCTGTCTGAAGCCTTTTCACCGGCATAGCGAGCCGATAGCCGACCGGGTTCACCACCTAAAACATCAACCTCCAGCCCGGAATCATCAGCCAAAGCCAATAGCTGGCTCTTGACAGCCGAAGCCATTGCCTTCAATCTGGCATTCTCCTCCAAGCTCTCGCCTACCTCATCAATAATAGTTGTCATGCCTACTTCAGCCGAGGTAACCAGCTCAAAGGAAAGGTTTCGCAGTAAATCCCGATATTCACGTACCTTAGCTTCATTGTTTGTTGCCAGGAGCAGCTTGTAATGCAATTGGACTCCAGGATAGGTAGTCGTTTCAGGGTTTACCAATAAACTCGTCGAGAGCCAAGGCAGCCATAGTCATGGTCTTGAGTGTACCCCTCGAGCCCAGCTCCATAGCTACCTTAGATATAGCGATGTTGTTCGGGGCTTCCAAGATATTGACAAAGTCATACGGCCCCAGAAGGGCATACTGGGCTATTATCTTAACTCCCATAGCCTCGACCTCTTTATTCACCTCTCTGATTCTCCGTGGCTGTTGTTTTACCGTCTTCCTGCCTTCATCAGTTAAGGTAGTCAGCATAACATAAATCGCCATTTCCCTTACCTCCACTTAAATTTATAAGATATTGGGGGTGAACCTACTAAACTCCCCCGATTTGAATATTAGCGGCATCTCCCAAATGATAGCTCCCGCCATCTATTTAATCAAGGGCTATAAACCTCCCCTTTAATTTTTTCGCCACCTCAGGCATGGTGGTGTATTCCATTTCCTCCAGTGGCAAGCGGTGTGGCTCAAAAGGACCGTGACGACGCATAATATTAGCCATCTCATTAGCCTGGTGGCGGGCTAGGTCGAATGACTTGTCAGCGAACATATCACGAGGACCCACTAACATACCTGCGGAGAGCTGAAAACCGACTGCCACCACCCGGGGGGGCCCGTCAAAGCGGGTCGGGGTGCTATCAGGAATAGATACCGGCATAAGCGGCCCCTGATGGGAACCTCGCATCCACCCCTCAACCAAGATAGGAGCGGTAAATGGCTCCAGAACTTCTCCCACCGCCGGAAATTGACCCTGAGAGCGGACAATACACACCGGGTCATCCTTACCTACATACCGTCCGGCAATTAGGGACAGGCGCTGGGTAGAAGACACCGCAGCTATCTCCCCGGTCTCCCGATGGTAGACGGCTCTTACCGCATAGCGTGATGGTGCGCCGATAAAAACCAACATATCATAAATCTCTTCCGGGGCATTGAAGGTTATCTTCTTGTGTTCCTTGACATCATGCACCTCAAAGGCAAAGCCACTGTGCATATTGGGGGCAATAACCAGCCCGATGGTATTAAATGGGTCGGCAAATATTTTATATAGCGGCATGTTCCACGCCCCAGCCGAGGTCTTGTCAGCCATAAAGATTATAATAGTCTCGGCAGCCCGTTCCTCAAACTCCATCTCAGCCACCCCGGGACCTAAACCCTTTACTGTGCCGGTAAAGGCGTCCGACAGCAGATCCTGACCGGCACCGTGAAGCTTTAATTTTCTAGCCACCTCGGTGCAGTCAACAAAGGTGTCCCAAGCAAGCTTATGGATTCTTTCACTCTCCTCACCCTGCTGGTGGGTCATAATCAGTTGCAGGTCATCACCACACTTGGTTACATGATAGTCAACTAGTAGCCCCTCCTTCTTTGCCTTAGACAGGCACTCCCTAGCTCTGGCTAAGACATCAGGGTGAGAGTCAGAATGCCCGACATAACCGCCGATATCAGCTTTGATTACACTCAATGAGATAGTCATGCTTCCCTCCTTTGCCTAATATTCAATCCCCTTTCTCGCTTTTGTTCCTTCATTATAAGGATGCTTAATCTCCAGCATCTCAGTGACCAAGTCCGCCAATTGGACTAGCTTGGTGTCAGCCTTGCGACCGGTGAGGATAAGCTCCACATTCCGTGGCTTATCACTGATAAGCTTAATTACTTCGTCCAATTCGACCAGGTTCCAGGCTACCGCCAAATTAACTTCATCCAGCACCACTAGGTCATAGCTACCACTTAGTACCGCCTCACGGGCAGTAGCCAAAGCCTGCCTTGCCTGCTCTTTTTCCTCTGGCTTAATATTAGTCGGGTCAATGAACTGCTGGCTGCCAAACCTGGCTATTCTGACATTAGGTAACTGGGACAGGATTTTGTATTCCCCGTAGGGGTAATCACCCTTCATAAAGAAAACAATACATACCCTCAGACCATGCCCCAATGCCCGGATTACTGCCCCCAGTGCGGCTGTGGTCTTGCCCTTACCATCGCCAGTGAAGACCTGAACCAAACCCCTGGAGAAGGGCCCTGACGATGGACTGCGCTGTGATAACTGTTCCGCCAATGAAAGCCTCTAACCAAATAGCTAAAGACGTAATGGGGTAATGACAGTCTAACAACCCCACCCAATCATGTCAAGAAACATTGTTATCACGGTAATAATAGTGATATGATAATGCTCGTTAATGCCACAAAATTCATAAGCATGAAGGAAATAAGACCATAGAGATAATCCCGGCTATAGACCTTAGGCAGGGTAGCTGCGTTCGCCTCTATCAGGGTGACTATAATCAGGAAACAATATACTCTGATGACCCGGTAGAAGTAGCCCTAGAGTGGCAATCACGGGGAGCACCGAGGTTACATATTGTTGACCTTGATGGCGCCGCCAGTGGTGAGGTAGGCAACTTGGGCATTATCACCCAAATAGCTAATGTAATACTAATTCCTACCCAACTGGGTGGTGGCATCCGCCATCTGGAAACGGTAGAGCAATTACTTAAAGCCGGCATAGAGCGTGTCATCCTGGGTACAGCCGCTGTAGAAGACCCCGAGCTGGTTAAAGAGGCATGCCATAAATACAGCGAGTCCATTATTGTTAGTATTGATGCCCGTGAGGGGTATGTTGCTATACGTGGCTGGCGTCAGGATACTGAACTAAAGGCGGTCGAATTTGCCAAATCTATGGTTAAGCTCGGGGTAAAGCGTTTTATCTACACTGACATTAATCGTGATGGTACCCTGACCGAGCCTAATTTTGCTGCTATCTTTGAGATGGTCAATGCCATCAGGTTACCCATCATTGCCTCAGGCGGCATTTCCTCACTAAACCACCTTAAAATGTTGGCGCAGCTCGGCGTAGAAGGGGCTATAATAGGTAAGGCACTTTATACCGGAGACATCAACCTAAAACAAGCCCTAGCCGCCGTTAGTTGAGAGAAAAGGGAGAAGGAAGTTTAAGAGGGGCGCCAGCCCCTCTTCACAAAATCTTCCCCCTTCCCCTTATCAAGGGGAAGGGGGATAAAGGGGGATGGGGTTGATAGAGAATATAAAGTTTGACCAAAAGGGGCTTGTCCCGGCGATAGTTCAGGATGCTGATACCGGCGAGGTGCTGATGCTAGCCTACATGAATGAGGAGGCACTGCGCCGGACTTTGTCCAGTGGCGAAGCCTGGTTTTATAGCCGGAGCCGAAACAAGCTATGGCACAAGGGTGAGACCTCAGGCAACCGCATCAAGGTGCGTTCAATATTGAAAGACTGCGATAGCGATACCATCCTGATTCTGGGAGAGCCTACAGGTCCGGTATGCCACACCGGCAACAAGACCTGCTTCTTCCAGAAGCTGACCGACCAAGATATAGAGACTCACCCAGAGGAAGCCTGAGCTACCTCCCCAACCCCATCAATCTCCACCACCTTTTTTAACGCCGATAGGGCAACCTCAAGCTGACTGTCGTCAGGCTCCCTAGTTGTTAGCTCCTGTAACCACAATCCCGGAGCCAGAAATGCCCTGACCAAACGATTCTTGTTATGCCTAGCGCCAAAGTAGGTAACCTCATAGCCAAGGGCAGCAATAAGCGGAATGAAGGCAATTCGCGACACCACCATCACCCATACCGAGGGTCGCCCAATAATGGCAAAAACGATGATGGCGATAATTAGAACAGCAAACAGGAAGCTAGTGCCGCAACGCATGTGGGCGGTACTATATTCCCTGACTGCCTCTACCTCCAGGGGAACACCAGCCTCATAGGCATTCACCGCCTTGTGCTCAGCACCGTGATAAGCAAATACCCGCTTAATGTCACGGGCTAATGATATTAACCTGAGGTAAGCGATGAAAAAACCCAGCCGGATAAAGCCCTCCACCAAATGAAAAATGATGGATGATTGAATATAAGGGTCAAGCAATCTGGTAAGAAAAAGGGGGGCGATGAAGAAGAAGGCAACGGCAAAAGCCAGCGAACCGGCTACCATGCCCCAAGCTAGTCCCCCCGGAATCTTCTCCCCTTCCTTCTCCATAGAAACATTAGCTGAGTAGAGTAAAGCCTTGATACCCAGAAACATAGCCTCAATCAAGACAATGACGCCACGGACTAAAGGGATTTTCCTCATCCTACCAGTAGAGATACCAGGCAATGGCTGGGTAGCTATAACCATTTCCCCATTAGACTGGCGCACCGCAGTTACCATAGCCTTCTGCCCCCGCATCATCACCCCTTCAATAACTGCCTGGCCACCGTAATGAAACCTCTGTGCCACAACAAACCCCCAAATAAACAAAAAGGAGCAAGCTCAGCAAAGCCGCTCCCGTCTCTAGAATGCTCCCACTTACTTTTCCAGCTTGTAGCGCCGTTTAAACCGCTCCACCTGTCCAGCAGTATCTACCACCCTACGCTCTCCAGAAAAGAATGGATGGCACTTACTACAAATCTCGACCTTCAATACCTTCTGGGTGGAGCCAGTAATAAAGGTATTGCCACAAGAACAGATTACCTTGGCATCATTATAGTATTTAGGATGAATCTTGTCTTTCATTAGCCACTTACCTTATATCTAACTTTCTTTAGGCTTGGTGTCAGATTTTCTTAGCCTCTTCCACTTTCCTTCTTACTTCCTCTGCCAGGTCAGTTACCGGTGTTATCTCAGCTGTCCCAATCGTCAATATGGGGAGTAAAAATTTCCCAACTTTCTCAGCAGTATCTGCGTCAAGGATGAAGTAGGTTATGTGAGCTGGGGCATCGGCATACATACCCAAAACCTTCACCCCGACCTCTTTGGCATGCTCTGGGCGCGCGATAGTGCCGAAAGTCTTTGAAACCATCCCGGTTTTTGCTGGGCAAGTCTCGAAGGTGTGAACGTGCTTTACATGAAATAACACTGGGATAAACTCCTTTCTGTTCCGACCAAAAACCTTACTTCTTAGCTAGCGTAAACGCTAACCTTCCGCCTGTTTTTAGTGTCAGGCTCAAACTTAACCACACCATCAATAAGAGCGTAGAGAGTATAATCCTTGCCGACACCCACATTATTACCCGGGCGAATACGTGTGCCCCGCTGCCGGACCAAAATAGTCCCGGCGTGAACACTCTGCCCGGCGTATCGCTTCACTCCAAGCCGCTTAGACTTGCTATCCCGACCGTAGCGGCTGGAACTGCCTCCCTTTTTATGCGCCACTTTCAATCACCTCTTTCTTGCGCCGCCGAACTTTTTTCACCGGCTCAGCTTGAATCGCCCCCGGCTCAATTATCTTATCTACAGTCAGCCTAGTATAAAGCTGACGATGCCCCATCTTCCGGCGGTAACGCACCTTCGGCTTAAACTTGAAGACTATAATCTTCTTCCCCTTGCCCTCCCCCTGTGAGGTAGCGATTACCTTGGCTCCCTCAATAGTGGGTTTGCCTACGGTTACCCGGTCACCATCAGCGATAAATAATACCCTGTCTAGCTCAATGGTATTACCCTCAGCCACTTCCAGGCGTTCTACATCTATGGTCTGACCCGGGGTAACCTTATATTGCTTACCACCAGTCTCAATAATAGCGTAAATCTTTCCCACCTCCGCTAAACATAACATTTTACCAATTGCTATGAAGGGTGTCAACCGCCGGTGCGAAGTCCCTCCCACAACTGCTTTACCCTTGCCCTTAACTCATCAAGGTCACAATCAGTATCTATAATGACATCAGCATGCTTTATCCGTTCCTCTGTCGGTAGCTGGGAGTGAATGCGAGCTAGAGTTTCCGGCTCGGACAGCCTGAACTTTTCCTTAAGCCGCCTTAACACCGTGGACTGAGACACAACCGTAACCCAGACCTCATCAACCAATGAAGTCCAGTTAGCTTCAATCAATAGCGGGGCTTCAAGCACCACCACCCCCACCCCTCGCCTTCGGTAGCCCTCAAGCTGAGCCTTAACCATGCCATACATCCGGGGATGCATTATCTGATTTAGCCGGGATAAAGACTTGGGGTGGCTAAATACTATCTCACCTAGTTTTTTACGGTCAATATCGCCACCAGGGGTAAGAACCTGCTTGCCGAAGGCAGCCACCACTTCACGCCACACCTCAGTATCATGCTTGAGTAGTTCGTGCCCTACCTTATCGGCATCTACGATGATGGCGCCCAGTCCCGCCAAGAACCGAGACACCGTGCTCTTACCACTGCCTATGCCACCAGTAAGCCCAATAACCTTCATTATCCACCAAGTCCTAACTACCGCCTCTTTAAAAAGTGCCCCAAGCGGCTTAGGTCAATGTTTCCCCCACTGAGCACACAAGCCACCTCAGAACCGCTGGGAATGTTAGCCCTTTTGAACAGGAGGGCAGCAAACCCAGCAGCTCCCCCCGGCTCGGCTAAAATCTTACAATATTCCAGGAGTAAGCCCATTGCTTCTATCATTTCGTCATCTGAGACCAGGACCAGCTCATCAACATACTTCTGGACTAGAGCCAGATTGAGCTCGCCAACGAAGGGGGCAGCCAACGCCTCGGCAATAGTGTCCATTCTGTCTAAATGAACCACCGCCTTCCGCTGCAGGCTTTGCCACATAGCTGAGGCACCGATGGGCTCCACCCCCACAATCTTGACCGCTGGCTTCTTCAACTTGATAGCGGTGGCAATCCCTGAAATCAAGCCACCTCCACCAACAGGGACGAAAACAGCATCAACCTCGGGCAGGTCATCCAAGATTTCCAGCCCTATCGTCCCCTGACCAGCCACCACATGGGGGTCGTCAAAGGGGTGGACAAAGGTCAAGTTACGTTCCTTTTGAATCTCCAGGCAGGTTGGAAGCAGAGCCCTTTCAGTAAGAACCACTTCAGCACCATAGCCTTTTGTGGCGTTAACCTTGTTAGCTGGGGTAGTGTGCGGCATGACCACTGTCGCCGAGACACCAAATAAAGAGGCGGCATAGGCAAGCCCCTGTGCCTGGTTTCCCGACGAAATAGTGATAACCCCCCGTTTTCTTTCTTCCTCGGTCAAATGATGTAGCTTATTAATCGCCCCCCGAGGCTTGAAACAGCCCGTCTTCTGAAACACCTCTGCCTTGAAATGAAGGTGGGTGTTAGTTCGCCTGCCTAAGGTCATAGAAGACACCATCGGTGTCCTGTGGACTCGACCAGCTATAACCTGCCGGGCATTAGTGATATCCTCCAGCTTAATCATACATTTTCTCCTTGATTATCCACCGCCTCAATCAAGTCTACCTGCCAATAGCCAGACAGTCAAGACATTCTTTATCTACCTCACCTTTTGATTTTTATTATGTAACCCCATCCCCTTTATCCCCTTCCCCTTGATAAGGGGAAGGGGGAATCAATTATATAAGGGAGGCTTCGCCTCCCTTTGACCCTCCATGATATGGATATATATTCCTAATTATGAGGGGAAATTCAGTTATATAAGAGGGGCGCCAGCCCCTCTTTTTATTATCCTTCCCCCTCTCCCTCAAGGGAGAGGGGGATTAAGGGGGTGAGGGTCAATAAATCCAGACTATAATTGATAGTAGCTGGGTGATATAATTAAATTATGGTACAAATGGCAGAAACCATGCGTGAGGCAGTGCTTTATGAAAAGCTGCCAAATTCCAGGGTGCGGTGCAATATCTGCCAGTGGCGCTGCGCTATAAGCCCGAATGGGTTTGGCGTTTGCCGCATGTACCAGAACCGGGATGGGGAGCTCTACAACCAGAACTACGCCAAGGCATCGTCGGTAGCCGTTGACCCGATTGAAAAGAAGCCCCTATTTCATTTCTTCCCCACCAGTTCAGTCTTCTCTCTGGGCGGCTGGGGGTGCAACTTCCACTGCCAAGACTGCCAGAACTGGGAAATTTCCTGCCCCGAGATTAATGAGCCGTGGCGGGGCTCCAGAGAAGTCCAGCCCCAACTAGCCGTAGAACTGGCAAAACAATACCACTGCCAGGGCATTGCCTGGACATACAACGAGCCCAGCATCTGGTTTGAATATACCCTCGACTCAGCCAAGCTGGCTAAGGAGAATAACCTCTACACTGTCTATGTAACCAATGGCTACCTCACCCCTGAGGCGCTGGACACTATCGGACCATATCTTGATGCCTGGCGGGTGGATGTTAAGGGCTTTACTGACACCCTATACCGCAAGCTAGCCAAGGTAACCCGATGGCGGGGGGTCCTGGAGGTGGCTAAGCGGGCTAAAGAAAAGTGGAATATGCATGTTGAGGTGGTTACCAACATCATACCCACCATGAGTGATGACGACCAGCAACTTGAGGGCATTGCTAACTGGATAAGAAATGAGCTGGGTGAGCTAACACCATGGCATGTAACCAGGTTCTACCCTAATTATCATCTGACGCACCTACCCCCAACCCCTGTCTCTACCCTGGAGCGTGCTTATAATATCGGGAAGAATGCCGGGCTTAAGTTTGTCTATGCCGGTAACGTCCCGGGACATAAGAGCGAGAGTACCTTCTGCTACTCCTGTGGTAGACTTATCGTAGAAAGGCTCGGTTATCAAACCAAGGTAATCGGTCTGGAAGACTCAAGGTGCAAGTTCTGCGGCGCTGAGCTTAATTTCAGGACATCTGTGGCAAAGGAGGCAGGAAGATGATTAGGCAGCCGGTGGTAGCCGGGCAATTCTATCCCGACTCACCTTCCCAGCTAAAAGAGATGATTCGGGGGATGGTTGACGAAAAAGCAGAAAAGGAGGAAGTAATCGGTCTGCTCTCGCCTCATGCCGGGTATATCTACTCGGGACCGGTAGCCGGTGCCACTATATCCAGAATCAAATTTAAGGACACCTTCATTATTATCGGTCCCAACCACACCGGGATGGGGAGACCGCTTAGCATCATGACCGAGGGGGTATGGAAAACACCCCTGGGAGAGGTAGAGATTGACTCAGAACTGGCTAAGCAGATTTTAGCTACATCCAGCTACCTAGAAGAGGACGCTAAAGCCCATCAATATGAACACTCCATTGAGGTCCAATTACCATTCCTGCAATATTTCAAAAAAGACTTCAGGCTGGTGCCCATCATGCTATCTTACTTTACTGGTGCTACCTACAGGGAAATCGGCAGGGAAATAGCCAAAACCATTAAGGACTTAAATAAAGAGGTGGTAATCATAGCCTCAAGTGACATGACCCATTACGAGCCGCAGGAATCGGCTCAGTGGAAGGATACCCAGGCTATAGAAGCCATATTAAATTTGGAAGAGGATGAACTGCTAAGACGGGTTGATGAATTAAGAATATCAATGTGTGGCTATGCCCCGGCAGTCAGTCTTATCTCGGCGGCTAAAGAATTAGGGGCGAGGAGGGCGGAGCTGGTTAAATACCAGACCAGCGGTGATACTACCGGCGATTATACCAGCGTGGTCGGCTACGCCGGGGTAATACTAAGGGGGATATCGCCACTGGCAAGTTTAGCCAAGGATACCGTGGAGGCCTTTGTTAAAGAGGGCAACATTCCTGAGCTGGAAGAGCTCACCCCAGAGATGAAACAGAGAGCCGGGGTCTTTGTCTCCATCCATAAGTTCGGGCAATTAAGGGGCTGCATTGGCACCTTTGAACCGACCAGGGATAATGTGGCTCAGGAGACTATTGCCAACGCCATCAGCTCAGCTACCAGAGACCCACGCTTCCCACCCGTCGCCCCCAACGAGCTTAAAGACCTTGAATATAAGGTGGATGTCCTGACCAAGCCTGAGCCGATAGACAGCCAAGACCAGCTAGACCCCAGGAAGTACGGGGTCATAGTAGAGTGCGGCATGCGCAAGGGGCTACTCCTGCCCGACCTTGAGGGGGTGGACAGCGCGGACTATCAAATTGAAATCTGCCGCCATAAGGCAGGCATATTCCCCGACGAGCCAATAAAACTCTACCGCTTCGAGGTAAAGAGGTATAAATAGAAATGAACCAAAAAATAATACGCCTGTCCATAGCGGCATTGCTGATATCAGCCGTCATGATAATTAGCGGATGTGCTAAGCCAGCACCACCAGAGACACCAACACTACCAGAAGAGACACCAGCGTCACCACCACGATACCCGCCAGTGGCGCAAATATCGGCAACCCCGAGCACGGTAAAATTTGGCGAAAGCATAACATTCAGTGGCGCAGCATCTACTGATTCAGATGGAAATATAACTTCCTATGAATGGGACTTTGGTAATGGCGACACGGCGTCAGGAGAAACCATAACCTATACTTACTCAGATATCGGAGCTTATAACGTTAAACTTACAGTTTCAGACAATGATGGTTTATCGGACCCAACTGAAGTTAGCGTGAAGATAATATTAGGTTCAATTAAAATAGAAGCCACGGCATCCGCCTGGCGTGGCGAACCGTATGATATCTACAGCGCGATAAAGCAGAAACTGGAAAAAGCAGGTTTTGATGTGGTCCCGCCAGACAGCACAGATTACGACGCTATATTGTTTGTGGACTACAAAGAGACACAAGGCGCACTTTATACATCAGGTGGTTACGGGACTCGTATCACCTGTAATTTAAGGTTAGAGGACAAAGCAGAGAACAGGATGTTTGAAACGGAAATATATGCTGTTACATCTGGATATGTTTTATCAGGGAGTTTGTATTCGGATGCGGTTGATAATTTTGAAGCCCAGGTGTATTTCAAATGTTTAGGCGAAATCATTGCCAGCAAAATCATTGCCAGCAAATCTGGTATCGATGAGGTTTCAGTGCTGATACATTTTTTAAAGGATGAAGATTGGTACGTTCGAAGTAACGCAGCAGAGGCTCTGGGAGAGATAGGGGACGCCAGGGCGGTGGAACCACTAATCCAGGCTCTTCTGGGGGATGAAAGTGAGGGTGTTCGAGGGGAAGCAGCGGGGGCTCTTGGACATATAGGGGATGCCAGGGCAGTGGAGCCTCTCATCCAGGCGCTGAAGGATGAAGATTGGTGGGTTCGAAAGGAGGCAGCATGGGCTCTCGGAAAGATAGGAGATGAAAGAGCAATAGAACCTCTTACTCAAGCTCTGAACGATGAAGAGGAGCTTGTTCGAGCACAAGCAGAAGCGGCTTTGGAGAAAATCAGGGGATATTAATACCTAAATAACGGGGAGTTTTAAATGGGCGAAGCCCCTGGGGGAAATCCCCCTGAGTCCCCCTTTACTAAAGGGGGAGAACTTCTCCCTTTCTTAAAGGGAGAGCGAGAGGGATTTAATTAGGAGAGGGGATTAAGGGGGTGAGGATGATTCATGGATATGTTTGAACAAAAATCTGAGGAACTAAAAGGGCAGGAGGCGCCATTAGCCACCAGAATGAGACCGACTACGTTTAACGACTTTGTTGGTCAGGAGCACATTGTCGGCAGGGGGCGGGTGCTGAGGAAGGCGATTGAAGCCGGTCAGCTACCATCGCTCATCCTGTGGGGTCCGCCGGGCAGCGGCAAGACCACCCTGGCTTACATCATCGCCAATACCACTAACTCACACTTCAGCCCGATAAGTGCCGTCAGTGCCGGTGTCTCTGATTTGCGCCGGATAATAGAAGAAGCCAAGGAACGCCATAAGATGTACCAAAAACGGACCATACTATTTATAGACGAAATTCATCGCTTCAACAAAGCTCAACAGGATGCTATTCTGCCCTATGTTGAGGACGGCACCATCACCCTTATCGGAGCGACTACCGAAAACCCATCATTTGAGGTTACTTCTCCCCTGCTTTCCCGGTGCCAGGTTATCACCCTTAACCCCCTTACCCACGATGAAATTAACGTCATACTTTTGCGAGCACTGAAGGATAAACTTAAGGGTCTGGGCACACTAAACGTAGAGCTGGCTCCCGAAGCCCTGAGCCACCTTATCACCATGGCAAACAATGACGCCAGGGTTGCCCTTAATGCCCTGGAGATGGCAGCGTTGACTACACCACCCAATGCCGAGGGAAAGCGGTATATCACACTACCGACTATTGAAGACGCTGTCCAGCACCGGGCGCTGCGCTACGATAAAGCGGGGGAGCTACATTATGACCTTATCTCTGCCCTCCATAAGTCAATGCGAGGCTCAGACCCGGATGCCTCTTTATACTGGCTGGCAAGGATGCTCGAGGCGGGGGAAGACCCGCCCTATATTGCCCGCCGGCTGGTTCGCTTTGCCTCAGAGGATGTAGGTATGGCTGACCCCCAGGCACTGGTAATCGCCATGGCAGCCCAGCAAGCCGTCCACTTTATTGGCATGCCCGAGGGTAATTTGGCTCTAGCCGAGGCGGTGGTCTACTTAGCTACCGCTCCCAAAAGCAACTCCCTGTATCAAGCATACTCTAAGGTTCAGGAGGAAGTTAAGCAAGGCACCAGTGAGTCGGTGCCGCTACACCTGCGCAATCCAGTGACCCCGCTAATGAAAGAGATGGGCTATGGCAAAGGATATAAATATGCCCATGACTACCCGGAACACTTTGTTGAGCAGCAAAACCTGCCCGATTCCCTTCAGGGCAAACGCTACTACTCACCAAGCGACCAGGGATATGAGAAAACAATTGTAGACCGGCTTAAAGCCTGGTGGCGTGACTTTGGCAAACCACCGGAAGCAAAAAAGAAGAGACAAGATTAAACCGAGCTCATAAGAGGTTGTTTATTAACCCACCCCTTATCCCCCTCCCTTATAAAGGGAGGGGGAATTGGGTATATAAGGGAGGCTCCGCCTCCCTTTGACCTTCCGTAATATGGATATATATTCCATCATGAGAGAGAAAGAGACTTTAGAGAGGGGCGAAGCCCCTCTCTTACCTACACTCCCCCTTCCCTGAAAGAGGTAGATGAAGTCCTTGCATAAGGGGGTTAGGGGGATAGGTTGCTAAACAATCTCTTCATAAATGCCTTGACACTCTATAAGCCCAAAGATTATACTTAAATGCGGCGCGGGGTGGAGCAGAGGAAGCTCGTTGGGCTCATAACCCAAAGGTCGTTGGTTCGAATCCAACCCCCGCTACCAAGGAACAAAGAGGCACAGATTTAAAATCTGCGCCTTAATAGTAATAAACCCTAACCTCGTGCAAGGTTGGAGTTTTGGATATATCAGAGGTAGTCAAGGTTGCCCGCCACTGCTTGTATCGTCCTGAAGGCAGTCCCGAAGTGACCGGAGTCCAGGAGGGGGTGGCGGCATCTTTAGCAAATGAGGTATTGCTGGCTCTCACCTCAAATGTAATGTTAGTACCTGACTCAAGTGTTTCATCCCAGAATAGGGCGTCCCATCTGGCTCCAGTTACCCCAGTATTGAGAACTTGAGAGGCAATAGTACCTAAACTGGAAGAGCCCTGCTCTGCCCCTACTGAATAAAAAGTAGAAGGAGAATTTTGGTTGTTGTAGCAGGTTGCAATCCAACCAGAAGAACGGACGACTTTGGAGATGTGGATTTCGTCGATTTTGCCGGCGAAGGTTCGGATGGTATCGAAGGCAACATTCCCAATGCGCATATTATTAAGCTCATCTGTTTGTGCAGTCCCAGCAGGAGTTGAATATTCTGCAAGGGTTTGTGATACTCCGTTTATATAGAGAAGTGGATCGTTAGTCGTTAAACTATCATTATAAACAACTACAACGTGCCACCAGGTATTGAGGCTAAGAGAGTTTGCTGGAGTGTACCAATAACCATATGTTGTACTGAATCCCCTGGCAAATCCGAGAGCAGCAGTAGCGGGGGCTCCATTGGCAAGGTGAAAAGCCCACCCATTACCTGAACCGGTAGTTGTTGACTTACATGCGATTCGTCCAAAATTATTTTCTCCCCAACCTGTTGGGTAGATCCAAGCGGATATGGTGCCGCCAGCAGAAAATGGATTGTTTATACTGGTGCTAGGGCTCACCTGGATATAATCATCAACCCCATCAAAACTCCGAGCATTTGCAATTTTTCCCGTTGTATTTGTTGAACCACTGTTCGTGCCAGTATTACTGTTAGAGGTGGAGTCCAAAAAGTTAGAATGAAGATGCCAAACCCCTTTATAATTGCTATCCCAAACACCCGCGGCGTTCTGCTGATTACTGGCTTGGGAGTTGCCATAATACATATAAATATCGGTATCAGTTGATGAGGAAAGGGTGGGGACTTTAACCCAGGCGACTAATTCCCCGGTACCTCCATTAAATTTTTCTATTTCGTGGCTTAGCTTATTGGTCCCGTTGGAAGATGTAAAAAGGATATCATCGCCATCATCCTGGGCATCAGAAGCCAAATCAGCCTCGGAAGCCAGACTTACCAAGACAGGGAAGTCCGTCAGGTTAGCACCAACCTTGGTATAGTTGATAGTTATCTTTTTCCTGTATGCCCAACTTGAGTTATACCAATTTGAACTAATGGCAAGTTTAACATCCCCGGGGCTTGACGAAGTATCAACCTGATTTAGAACCCCGGCTTCAAATTCCGCCTTAGTGGTTTGTACCCACTGGTTAGAAGTCCAGGCTTGGAAGTCGTTGCCAGTGGAGCTCTCCGGGTCAACAAAGGAGCTATGGGTTACCCCAACGCTACTTGCCAGGAGAACTACTGCCAAGCTTGCAACCAAAATAAAGCACTGTTTCCCCCTCATCTCCTTACCTTGTCCTGTATTTCCTCTCCATTGCCTCCTCAGTGAGCACACATCGGATATTTCTTATCTCCATGACGATAACGACCAGCCCAGGTAGGCATATGGTCAGCAGAAAGCCCAAGGGAGTTTTGACAAATTGGGTGACATAGCCGAAGTAAGGAAGGTGAAGACAAACTTTTCCCACCACATTCTCAGCTGGTACCACAAAAGGGTCAGCATCCTCACTGGCATCCCCCTTGGTTTGGAAGTGAAAACTCGAGCCATGTTCCACAGCTACCACCCTATGACTCATCAGCTTCTCATTCAGCGGGGAGTAAAAGGTGATAATATCCCCTGCCTTTATCTCCTCTGCCTCCACCGGGCGAGTTACCACCACGCTTCCCAGCTTAAGCCCAGGCTCCATGCTGCCTGAGAAAACGGCGTCCACCTTCCAGCCGAAGCGAGGCGCCATAAAAATAAGCGCGGCTGCCGTCATCAGTAGAATTACCATGGCTAAGCCAAAATTCTGAGCTGCTTTCTTCATAACAAATTACCCCTTTGGTTCAAAGTAAAATTAGCGCGTCAGCCCTCATCTTTGTTTTAGGCAACCCAACTTTTAGGTGGCAGGGACTACGCCCTGCCACCTAAAGTATGCGTTAAGCCTGGTCCAGAGTGAAGGTAATATCAAGGGTAGCCTTGTCGCTCTGGATGATATTGTCATCAATCTGAGTATCATCACCAGTACCGAATTCTCCATCAGTGCCGGCTCCCTTAACATCGTTGGCGATTTCCCACTCAAGGACATAGGTCAGGGTGCCGCTTGCCGTCAGGGACCGGCTCTCGGCATCAAGCACTGCTTCCAGGCCGGAAAATGGCACATAATTACTGGCGTCGCCGAGAATATAAGTGCCATTCCGCTTTAGCCTGACCCCCATGTACTCATCCAGGTCTCCATCGCCACCACCGTTGTTGCCACTTACTGCGCTCTCAGGCTCATTAGACCCATTCTCCTCAAAGGTCACATTGGAGGCTATGGTCAAGGTGCCATCCAGATTGCCGTTGTTGTCTAGTGTCCAGGTGATGGAGCCTGAATCCCCGGGCGCCAGCTTGGTGAAAACCACCTTGCCATTCACTCCATCACCACCGGCCGTCACCGTGTACTTTCCACCGGGACCGGTGCCACTAGTAGACGGAACCAGGTTCAGTGTCCCGGCGGTGAAGGTATTCCCTGTGCTGGTCTCAGTGTCGCTGAAGTAGGCGTAGATACCACCGCCAATTAGAGCACCTGCCAGGGCAATAAACATCACACTTACCAGTACCTTTCTTTTCATTTTTCACCTCCTTCCTGTTTTAGTTTGTCTTCCTTTCTAAGTTGCCATTGAGTCTAATCCGCTTACACCTCCTGTATGTTATTTAAGAAAATTAGATGTCGTCACTTCGGCTGATTTGCTTTGATCGACCTTATAGGCTTCGCCTTCGATTCTTTTGATATCAGCCTCGGTGAATAGCCTCCACCTCCG
>Ga0315306_10000207_pt1 | contig 29246 bp, 30 predicted proteins | sample TDP1_MG_FD_203803 | JGI IMG/M metagenome (GOLD analysis project Ga0315306, IMG submission 203803) | Freshwater sediment microbial communities from Lake Towuti, South Sulawesi, Indonesia - TDP1 | ecosystem: Environmental > Aquatic > Freshwater > Lake > Sediment | place: Indonesia: South Sulawesi... | reverse complement strand
AAGCTTAAGCTTAAATAAGGTGTTCAGCATCATGCCGTCAAAGGTGAGTACACTTACCAACGAGACGGGCCCGTGGTCTAGTCAGGATTAGGACACTGGCCTGCGGAGCCGGAGATCCTGGGTTCGAATCCCAGCGGGCCCGCCAGACATTTTATGTGTAAAATATTTATGTTGCCTCAAGGGTTTGACAGTTAGAGACCGAAGGCTAAGAGGAAATGAAACTGCCTGACTGCAAGTTTTACCTATTTGGCATGGGAAATCGACGGAAGATACTCTATAAACAAGGGATGCTCTTAGATGCGTTGACAGGTGAAATAGTTCGGAAATGGGACTTGAAATCAGAAACCATTCGAGCATCGGAATACACTGTCACCCTCGAGACGCTGAAGAGGAAAAAAATCGTTGTCAGAGAAGATGAGGAAGCTGTTTGGATTGAAGAGGATGGAGATGTCGCCTATCTAACTAAAGGCCATCTGAAGCTTCCTCGTTTCGAAGGCGCTACTTATCCCCCTCTCTTGCGAGTCCTTCACCACGAAATCCTCATCAATATTGTCGATGGAAAGCCTGTACCAAACCTTTTCGTCTATCCGAAGCCTTGGTACCGCGACGGGGCGATGATGTGCATGTGCCTCGAGAAGACAGGCAACCTTCATCTCGTAAGAGATTGGATTTTGAGGCTAAGGGAACCCTTCGACCGCAACAATGCTGGCGACTGCGAACCCGACAACCTTGGCCAAGCCTTATACATGATCTCTCTCGTGTCAGACGCGTCTCATCCATTAGTGGAGGCAGTTCTGCAAACCATACCGCAGTTCAAGAAAGGAAAACATATAGTTGGGTTGACAGACCATCGCGAGAGGCCGGTGTACCAGACGAAATGGCTAAAGTTTGGCTTACAACGACTAGGGCTAGACGATCCCTACAAGATTCCAAAAGTGTTTGATGAGTATTCAGCGCTTTTCTGGATGGACTACAAAGAAACACATGTGGATGGGCCGCCCTTCAGCGAAAAAGCCAAAGAGCTCTATCCCTATCTCGGCTGGGCCGAAGCACACTTTCATAAATGGCCGCTGCAAATTGCTTATTCTAAGGATCAGTATCCGATAACTTGGGAAGCGCATGCTAGTCAGGCAAACTATGAAGGTATGGCGTTAATCTCGCAAGAGTATGTTGACAGGCGAATCTGTACTCCCCACACATGGCATGCCGCGGAGATGTTCCTCTACTTCTTAGATGAGCAACAGACATTGAGCAACGGACAAGGATCGATAATCTGATGCTTCTGTTAGTCCGCACTGAGAAGGCTTTTGACCGAGCAGCGCTACCCCTTCTCGATTCTTATTCTATCGCCACTTTTTATTTTTTTGAATACCTTGGGATCTCCTTTGACTTTCGCGAACACGTTCACTGGGTCGGCAGGCCGGATCTCTCCTTTTCGGCTTATCGGGGTCTGACCGAAGAAGATGCAGAAGCCATGTCCAGGGGGCCAATAACCTATGTCCCCGAGTTCTACAGTTTCCTGAGCGTTCTCCTCACCTACCGTGACTGGGATAGAGAAGTATATCTCGTCGCCCCACGTGTTGGCTCGAGCCTCGAAAGGAAGGGCTTTCCATATTGCCTCAACAGTCCTCGGATTTCGATCCTCTAGAAGTTCCGCTTCCATAACACCGATCTTCTCGGTTAAAATTTTAACCTTCTTAGCCATAATCCGCAACCTCTTACCATTCCATCTGAAAGTCTGAGTCAAAAAATAGTATGCATGACTATGCCTTAATCATTTTTGGTCACTCAGATGTGAGTAAAAATTTTCAATAAAATGTCAGCCTTTACATAAGCCTTTCTCCCATCACTTATCTCTTACTCTTCACTGATAACACCCTCTGGCACTACCATGTCATCTCCCCTAAAAGGGGAGAAATGGGCTGAGCTTAGGTCAAGGTATATTTTCGTCGAAACTTTAAAGATGGCTACATGTGAAGCCTATTGTTACATTTACAGGAAGAGATTAACAAAGCCTATGAAGACAAAGAGAAATGGGGACTCTGGCTAGAGATATTAATTAGAACATGTAATGATCCTTTCATTCTGGGCATTGGAGAACACTTTCTATATGTGGGAAGGAAAAGTGAATACAGGCTGGATAAAGATTCGGCAGTATTATTTTTATATAGGTCATTCTTTCTCGGAATTCTTATTAGCTTCCTTCATAGTTCTTAAGAGAGTAGAGGATTGGTGGACCAGATGAGCATTGTTTTCTGAGACTAACATTACAGATCTAAATCGATTCTTATTCTTAACAGGATTCTTATCATTCAACTTGGAAAAGGGAGGTGATTGTGTTTGCCTGAAATTAGCATAAGACCTTTCCATGAAAACGATGCCAAGGAGGTGTATGCCATGCTCAAATCCACTGCAGAGGTACATGTTGCAGGTTTGACGTACTCTGAAAAAGGGGTCGAAGGCTGGAGTGCGACCCGTGCTCAAGATGTGATTCTAGTAGCAGAAGTTAATCGGGCAATTGTGGGTTTCATAGCTTCATAATCCGGAGACCCGGAACCGGGTGGCGCATACATTGACTGCTTGATTGTCAAGCCTGAATATAGAGGAAGAGGGATTGGGCAACAACTACTTGACGGGTGCATATCTTCACTGAAGGATCGCGGTGTGGTATTTGTACATCTCCATGTTAGATCGGATTATCCTCGATCAGTAAATTTCTGGGATAAGAACAATTTCAAAGGGAAAGAACCATTACTTTGGCTGTACAAAGAAATCTGAGAAAATGTTAGGTCTTACACAAGACTTTAATAGTCAAAAGGTAAAGAGCCGATGCGCGGTTAAATTATTAAGGATTATTGCCGATTTATCTTTCTCTCATGAGCAAAGCGACAGTGATCGGAGTAGGCAATCTAGGTTCATGCATAGCCTACCAAGTCGCCAACCTGGGACTTGTAGACGAGCTTATCCTAGTTGACATCTACCGTGACTTGGCTGAGGGAAACGCTGCTGACATCGAGCAAGCTCTGGCTTTCCGTAGTCACTTGAGAGTCAGATCTGGGGACTACAAAGACGCTGAAGGCTCGGATGTCATCGTCGTGACAGCGGGGAAGCCTCGGACTCCGGAGATGAAGTCAAGAATAGAGCTCCTCGAAGTAAACAAGAAGATCATTCAACAGGTTGCTTCAAACCTCAAAAAGATGAAAAACGAACCGATCGTTGTGACCTTAACCAATCCTGTGGACATAATGAACTTCCTAATGTGTAAGGATACTGGGTTCGATCGGAGAAGGGTTCTTGGAAGCGCTGGCATGCTGGACTCATCGAGATTGAGGACTGTGCTGAGCAAGAGATACTCGGTCTCGGTCTTAGACGTAGAAGCGTACGTCATAGGCGAACATGGAGACAGCCAAGTCCCAGTCTTCAGCCAAATCCGCAAAAAAGGAAAAAGAATGGTCTTCAACGAAAGTGAACGAGCTGAGATTATTGAAGAACTGAGTAAATCAGCAGAGGATGTGATAAACAAGAAAGGTGCAACTATTTTCGCTCCTACAAGCAACACAGTAGACATGCTTCAGATGATACTTGGAGACGAAAAGAGGACCGCAGTCTGTTCCGTCGTCTTAGAGGGCGAATACGGGCTGAAAGATGTCAGCATAGGGGTTCCTATTGTACTTGGACGGAAAGGAGCCGAAAGAATTCTAGAATGGGAGCTCGACGATGAAGAGAGGCAATCCTTCTATAAAGGCGCCAAATACATAAAAAAAATGTTAAATGAAATCATTAGCTCATAATGGTTGCATTAAACCTAGAACTCTAAGTCAAGCCGTTTCAAAAATACTAGCCGTATTCCAAAGGTACTGAAAGTAGTCTCTAGCGAACTTGACCAAGCCTAGGTGATCTGACCATATGATTAAGGAGGGCTTTTTTTCACCCAAAATGAGAAGCGCCTCACGACCATCAGCGATGATCCCGCCGCCGAACATGCTATCTCTTACTCGAACCTCGCCGATATTCAAAAGAGTTTCTAGATCAAAGGTTTGGTCTCTCGAAATCATCACGAGAAGCTTCACATTTGACTCTACAAGACCCTTGAGTAGAGGTAGAACAGCATCTACGAGAGGCTTAGTTAACGTGGGGACAGCGACCATAAGCTCAGTCCTTGCGTTCCCTATCATATCTTTGAGCTTTGCGATGGCGTCAAACTCTCCCCTGAGTATCCATACGTCCGGTTTCTCCCTAATCTCCCTCTTTTCATAGAGGGGTTGAAGCTCATCGAGCACCAATTTCTGCCAATCTTTAATCATTTTCTCAACTTGCAGCCTCTTTCCCTCAAGGGCCTCAATCGGAGACTTCGGATAGTAACGTCTTGGCCTGCCAGGACTGGTTTCTATCCAGCCTTTCCTCTCCAAAGAGTTGAGAACCTCATATATTTTGGAGTATGGGACATTGGTATGTTCACTGATCTGGCTAGCCGATGTAACACCTATTCTGAGAAGATGTAGGTAGGCTCTTATCTCATAATCAGTTAGGCCGATCTCCCTAAGTGCCGACTTGGCCTTTTCAGCCACAGATTCTATCAATACTACTTTTCACCTTATGAAAGGTCTGGAAACTTTATTATAAGGAAATATGTAAGCTGAAAAATAAATATTACACTGGTCAGTGGTGAAAATATGCGGCTGATAAAACAGACGAAAAGTATCTGCCCCGAATGCCTAAAGGTTCTCGAAGCCACAATATTCGAAGAGGACAACACTGTCTTCATTAAGAAACAATGCCCAGAACACGGCTTCTTCCAAGATGTTTACTGGTCAGATTACGGGCAATACGAGCGGGTGAAAGCCTTTGAGTACATTGGCGAAGGCATTGAAAACCCGAGAACCGAGACGAGACTGGACTGCCCATACGACTGTGGACTCTGCCCACAACACAAGTCGCACACTGTACTCTCCATAATAGACGTTACGAACCGCTGCAACCTAAGATGCCCAGTCTGCTTTGCAACGGCGGGGACAGCAGGTTACGTCTATGAACCTTCAAAAGAAGAGATAAAAGGCATGTTCCTCAACCTGCGTGCTAACAGGCCTGTGCCCGTTGATGCCCTTCAGTTTTCAGGTGGTGAACCGACGATCAGAGAAGATCTCCCTGAGCTCGTGAAGATGGCTAAGGAACTTGGGTTCAAGCATGTAGAGGTGAACACGAACGGATTGAGGCTTGCTGGAAGCGTAGATTATTGTCGCATGCTTAAGGAAGCAGGTGTCAGCACCGTATACCTGCAATTCGATGGCATAACTCCAGATGTATACAGATTTACTAGAGGTGTCGATCTTGTTGACGTGAAAAACAAGGTCCTTGAAAACTGCAGAGAAGCCGGTCTACATAGCATTGTGCTTGTCTGCACACTGGTCAAAGGGGTTAACGATCATCAGCTTGGGGATATAATCAGATACGCCATTCAAAATTTTGACGTCGTGAGATGTGTGAATGTTCAACCTGTGTCACTTTGTGGTAGAATCCCAGAGCATGAACGAAGAAAGATGCGCATTACTATACCTGACTTCTTAAGGCTCATCGAGGAACAGACGGCCGGCCAAATTAAAGGCTCAGACTTTTATCCTGTACCAGTAGTCGTGCCGGTTTCACGTGCAGTTGGAGCTTTGAAGAAGAGACGTTATGTAGAGTTCACAGCTCATCCACATTGCGGCATGGCGACATATGTGTTCGTAGAAGATGGGAAGATTATCCCCATAACAAACTACGGCAACATCGAAAAATTCGTCATGGCCATGGAGAAGATTCATGAAGAGTCAATGAAGGGACACGGTTCAAGAGCAAAGATGCGTCTTGTCGGGTCGTTACGCCACGTACAATTCGGGCTATTGAGGAAGCATATTTGGCCACTTTTAATGACTGGCAGTTACGAGTCCTTAGGTGACCTTCACCGAAAGATGCTTATGATTTCGGCAATGCACTTCATGGACCCATACAACTTCGATCTGGAAAGGGTCCAGCGGTGTTGTATCCATTACGCCGTGCCAGATGGCAGGATAATACCCTTCTGTACAATGAACTCTATACATAGGCTTGAGGTTGAGAGGAAGTTTGGGGTTCCCATAGAAAAATGGAAAAGAGCACATGAGAAAGACATACAAGATGTAGCATAGGGAAAACCATAAATCCAAGCGCTACATCTTGGTCTTGAAGGTTTGAGCCATGGGCGGCGGAAAAAAGAAGCCCACGATGTCACAGATGGCGAAGGCGCAGCAGAAAGAAGATAAAGCAAAAAGTAAAAGTAGCGGACGTGATTCAGCTTCGACCAGTGGAGAAAGGAAGACCCTAGGCATAATTCAGCCTGACGCAAATGACAAGGCGATCACAAAGGAGCTACAGAAGATAAAGGTGCTGACGCCCTATACAGTGGCTTCACGGTTCAATCTGCGCGTGAGCGTAGCTAAAGACCTCCTAGAGGAACTCTGTCACCAGGGTGTCATCACCTATGTAGCCGGCGGCAGAAACACAAAAATATACAAGACAGTTGAATAACATCGGCTATCGAGGTCCGGTTTCTCTATTCTTGGTTGGCTACTTCAGCAGCATGTTTATGGCTCCAGAGTGACGGGCCTTTGCTCATATAGATTCACTCTATCTGAACAAGAATAGAAGCTTAAACATCCACAACGCCTTTTTGAAGGTCTTTGGTTAGTTTTGGGTAGTAAAGGGGAGTCACAGACCTGAGCAGGGAACCATCTTACCGGGCGAGTAAGAAATACTTGGAAGACTGTACTTTCATAGTCATGGTTGAGATGCTGGAGAGACTTCCGCGGCTTAAGCCACGGGTCAAGAAGTACCTTGAAACATTTCCTGAATGAACGTCTAAATTCTTGACCTTACGTTATCTATTGATTGGCATTTTTAATATAATAGAGAGTTCACCGAAACTCGTAAATGCGCAGTAGTTGAGATGGGAAATAGCATCGTATAACTGGTTCCTAACGAGAAGCGAGTAAAAAAGGCAAAACTGATAACCATAAGTACGGTTACTAAAGCATTGATCATATGGCTTCTCATGGATGATAACATGAAAGAGAAGACTGGTCCGAAAGGGTTCCCTGAGAGGATCTATACCTATGACGAGGTACGGTTAGCCAGAAGTCTCATTAGAAGAGGGCATAAACATCGCTTACGTATAAATGGAAACCCAGCCTTCAAGGAGAAGACTAACAAAGCACTCAGATTAGTCAGAACAGCTGGACAATACGATTTCCTGCGAACCTATATTCGAGCCATCCGTGAGATAGAAGGCCTCAGCCAACTCCGTGAAGCCGAAGCCTCAATATGGGCTAACAAGCATGCCGTTGAGGATCAGGTTGAGGCTGCCTGTTTTTTCGTACAGAAGGCCTGGCAGATGAGAGACTACATTGAAGGCAAGACTTATTATGGCCACATAGGCGAGACGAGGGCAGCAAACGCGCGTCAAAAATTCCTCTTAACGCTAGAAAAGAAAGTCGCGAATCCAGAGATTAAGAAGGATTGCCGTAGAAAGATCGAGCTTTGGGGGGAAAGCAGGTTTCTCTAGGTTTTTTCAACTCTAATTTTGGCTCCGCTCTTCACTTGGCTGAAGATTGATAGATTCTCAGCCACTTTGCCGATGACGTTCACAGGACTGTAGGGTCGGGTATCTTCGTAGAAGATGCAGAAAGCCTTCCCCATAGGCCAATATGCAATAGTTCCTTTTTCAACCGTAGCCTTAGGTTTCTCTTCACCCATTTGTAAAGGCGTTTCAAAGTAAACCTCTGCCTTCCATAATGCAGCTCGCCCTTCCATCGGCAGCTTCCTAGTTAAGGCGTCAACAGTCCTAGGCGCCAAAAAACGGATAAGTTCGCCTTTGGCTTCGCCTAATCCATCAACTATCAACCTTAAAGGTATGCGTGAAATGCTCTTCTCCGTGGACCGTCTCCTCCTAATATCATTTGCCCGGAAAGTCTTAATAAAAGGTTCCATAATCTCAATCGTGATGTGAAATGTTCACTATGGAAGGCATAGGCGCAAGAACAAAAGACCTCGAAAAGCAAAGAGATAGACTTGTTGACGAGCTTAAGAAGCTCGAGGAGAAACGCAAGAAGGGTGAAGTTGACGAAAACATGTACAAAGAGAAAAGACATGAGATCGAGAGAGCCATAGTCGAAGTGATGGACAGGCTTGCCCAAATGCGTTTCCTGTCCGGACAAGCATGAAACCTTCATCCTTTGCAGAATCCTATTGTTTGAAGACGAAAGAGCCTCATCAAGGGACCAAGCTCCAAAGACTCGTCTTGACAACCATGTCCAAACCAAGACATTCACGCATGGAAGCAAATAAATAAACTTAAATAACGAGCTGTCTTGTTCAGATGATGCTGCCCGAGGCTGAGGCTCCGGTAGTATAGTCCGGCCAAGTATTCCGGCCTTTCGACAGGAAGACGGAGGAAAGCCGGAAACCCGGGTTCAAATCCCGGCCGGAGCACTAAAAAATAACAAGGATAATCTGTCCTTATTGAGCCTGCAGCGCATTTTCCACTCGAATCATGAATATGTTAACGTAATCCCTTTTCCCAACTCTTCAATAAAGCGCCCACGACTCTCTCTGCAATCGGTCCCTTGGCGACCTGTCTAACGACTGATAACCTATCGTAATACGCCCTGTGTTGCTGAATTTTTTCGCCGCTGAATTCATACACGCATACTACCAGTACTTCCCATTTGCTGCCATCACTCATAACGGCCTCCTCGATATGCTCATAGACAACATTGTTGCCTTTCACGATAATTCCAACTCCACTGTCACGAAACTTTCTAACCGGAGTGCCCTGAATTCCCCAGATCATGTAGCGCCTCAACTCCTCCCTGCCTTTGAACGTGCCCTCATATGCAACCCAGACCGCGTCTTCTGTAAAGAAGGAGAGCGCCTTCTCAACATCCCTTTTCACGAAATACGCGTCGAGAAAGTCTCGAATAATACTTCCAAGCTTTTTCTCAGACATCTCACTCACCTCCTGAAACTCAGCCATACCTAAACAACATTACATCCTGCATATAAAAGGGGATGTAGCCACAGAGAAGAACGTCCAGGTTTCAAATTTGATGTTGCGAAAGAATTATCCGCCGTGGATTACTGGTATGATAACTATCTCGTCGCGGTCTCTAACCTCTGTCTCCAATCCTTTCAGTATGCCAATCTCTTTGCCGTTAACCAGTATGACCGCGTTAGGAAGAGGATCATTGAGCTCAGGGTCGATCAACAAGCGTCTAAGTTCCGGAGAAGATTCAACCGCTTTTTGAATAATATTTCTCAGCGTTTCCTTTTTCTTGGTCGCCTCTAATGACATCTGATTTCCTCCATAAGCTTTCTTGAAGACCCCGAGAAACCTTATCGTAATGCCTCCGCTCATCTCACTTTGTCCTACAGGTGAGTATCTTCTGTTTATGCTATTCGACATCCAAATTATTATTCCTTCCGTTAAGTGGACCCAGTTTCGTTCCAACAACCCAAGCCCAGAGGTCTCGGAGCGTTCTCCGCGCTACTTTACATAATAAGTGTTGAAAGGAGATAGAGACCTAAGACCACGATCAGCAAACCAGACGTGAAGTTCAACCATTTCTGCTTCCGAGCTGACCACTTTTTCAAGTCGCCTGTTCTCAGCTGCAAGGAGTAGATGCATAGGGTTATCGCAATGAAGGGGGCTACGATAATACCATTGTAGACTGTGAGAAGAAGCAAGCCTTCTAACAGGCTTTCTAGGTCGGCTATCAAACTCAATGCTATGAAGTACGGAGCGGATGTGCACGGAAGAAGAAATATGCCTGAAGCAAGGCCTATGATGAATGCAGACAAAGAACTCTCTGACGCTTTTCTTAGGCGGGCTGAAAGGTTTCTAGTAACAGAATCCGGGACACGCTTGATCTCCTTGCCTAATATAGCTCCCATGATTTCGCGGAACCCGACAACAAGCCCGAAAAAGCCAAACGTCGCAACAACAACAAACCTAACCTGCCACGCATAACCTATCAATCTCAGAATGCCGATACCAAGTAGATAGTAAGATGCAAAGATGGCGATCGCGTATGCCAACCCTGCCTTGAGAATAGTCTCCCTCCCAACGCGAAAGAAGACAAGCGATAAGAAGACTGTTAGAACATAGAATTCGCAAGGGTTCACTGCATCGACCAAGGCAGCCATAACAACAAGGGGGAAAAGGCTGTAAAGGTTTCTAGGACCATCTATATGATCTCCCGGCTTTTCTTTGGCAAAGAGTCTCGTGATAGACTCTGTCACGTTCTGGTCTGTCAGAATTTTATCAGGCAAAAGTAGTGTACCATCCGTGATATTATATAGGTTTGAGTAAACAGGGACACCGTCATATCCCGCCTTTACGATCTCTTCCCATTCTTTCTGCGAATGAACCCCGAATACTACAGCAGTAAATGTATCATCCTTGAAGACGACAACGAGCGGCGTTGCTGTATACGAACCGACCAGACTAACAATTTTACTGAACAGCTGCGAATTGTTGCTCTCCCGTATATCATAGGTGGTGACGCTTTGCCCATACAAATTTAACAGGGGCTGTAACTTCTCCACACATGGTTCACAGCCGAGATTTGTAAATGCATAGAATTCTAAATTTGCTCCGACAACGGAAGAGATTGGAGAGAAGAGAATTAGAAAGGCAGAAAGTGTTGTAAAGGTGGCGAGTTTTAACGAAAGCTTCTTCTTTATACTCATCATTCTACTGTCCAGAGTATTCATTTAATTCATCTACGTATTATACATTTTGTGCGTCGTACTTTGAAAACAAATCTACGCCGTATTGCGACTGTTGCGGAACTGCTGAAGCTAAGTAGGTGAGGGGCGATGTTAGATTGCGGAAAGGGGAAGTCCGATCTAGAAGATTTGGGAAGCTTGAAAGCTAAGGGGACTTACACTCTCGTGATCTTTATACCGGTCGAGTTAGATGTGATGGTTGGGGGTTTGGGAATGCAAAGGTTTTGCGAGGGGTATTACACCTATACGGGATCAGCCTTTGGAAGTGGTGCATCGAACCTTGGAAGACGGATCTGTAGACACCTTACAAAAGGCAAAAGGAAGAGGTGGCACATAGACTATCTTCTCTCCGAAAATAATGTGATAGTGGTGGCAGTCATTACTGCAGATACTGAAAAGAGGATGGAATGCGAGATCAATAATCATTTGAGAGAAAAGCTTCAAGCCAAGCTTCCTGTTCCAAGGTTCGGCGCTTCGGACTGCAAGGAAAACTGTGGAAGCCACCTTTTGTACCTTGGCTCAGATGCGAACGTTGTGAGACGCATCGTGGAAATATATTCAAGAAAGACTAAGGCAAAAATTCGTCTTCTTAAAGTTCATTGAGGTTGGTAGACAGAAAGGGAAAAAGGCTAGGTCTGGCTATTAGCTAAGTTTCCGAGGGTTTCGCTTGTCTATTAGCATCCGCCAAGCCACACTAAGAGACTTAGACGAGATCTATAGGATTGAGCTTGAATGTTTTGCGCATGATGCCTTCTCTAGGAGGCTGCTTGAGTACTTTCTTAGGTCGTCTGACTTCATAACGCTGATAGCTTTCCTAGACGAGCGGCCTGCCGGCTTCATAGCAGCATCGTTTGACTATCATCAAAGTAAGCCCGCGGCTCACATATACACGATTGATGTCAAGCAAGATTGTAGAAGAATTGGCGTAGGGTCAAGCCTTCTCATCTTCTTGGAGGGAATCATGATGGAGAAAAACATCAAGGCCTGCTATCTTGAAGTCCGCGTCGACAACGTTGCCGCGAGGAATCTCTATTTCAAGCATGGGTACAAACCGTTGGAGACGCTTAAAGACTACTATGGCTTTGGGGTTGATGGGATAAGGTTCAGAAAAGAGTTGAAGACAGGCAAGTAGGATTTGAGCAAAACGTTCTTATACCGACTTGCCGTAAGGTTTCCACTCAGTTGCTCAATAGAAGTTGTATAAAGATGAACTGCGAGAAATGTGGCAAAGAAATAACCGGAGAAATGAACTACTGTCCATATTGCGGTGCGCCGTCTAAGAGGATCTCAAAAGAGGTGTACTCAGTTTCGTCTGATGACTTGGTCAAGAAAGTCAGAGAGCTAATTCATGAAGGGAACGTGACAAAGATCATCGTCAAAAACGAGCGGGGGGAGACGATGCTTGAGATGCCCGCGACGGTCGGGTTCATAGGAGCCTTGCTAGTACCGTGGATGGCTGCACTCGGCGTAATAGCGGCAATGGCTACGCGGTGTAAGATAATCGTCGAAAGAAAAGAAGATTAGAGCCGAAGTCCAGAATTGCCTGTGGTCTAGTCACGCTCACCTTTCCTAATAGGCAATGCCCTTATCTAAAACGGCCGAAGTGTTAGCTCAAGCTTTTTTCTCTATTGGGGGCAAGAAGGCTCAGTCTCCTTTCCAACAATCAATCTTCATAGGCTTCCTAGACATACAGGCTGAGAAGAAGCTCTGTTTCAGCTCCCATGCTAATAGCATCGTAGATTCTCGAAAGCAGTCGTCAGACTCCTCAGCTAACTTCATACACGATAAGCCTACCTTGCCTGACTCACTTGGACAAAGCTGACTTCCTCAGCTTCAGGCACGATAGATAGCGGTAAACTGCGAGATCTTTGACCATGTTCTTCTTGATGACACTAACAAAAGAATAGTCAAGCTGTCAAATCGAGTTAGAACTAGTTGGCATAACTGCTCGAAGCCTATTCAAAATATAACCGTAGTGGCACGATCAGCTCCCTTTGTAACTAGCAGAGCCTTCACAAGCCTGTACTAAGCTACAGACCTGCCAAAAACCGATTTATCCTTCCTTATGAGCTTCGGCTCCCTCACATTTTGGATTGCCACCAAGAATAGTAGCATACCTATGAATCCACAGAGCATAAAGAGATCCCCAGCCCACCACCAAGGAACTCTATAGCCAAAGGGCAAGTCATAGTACCCTGTCCTAAGTTCCACTTGGTGCCGGGCCAAATCCCATAAAGCCCATAGAGAGCTCCAAGTAAGAAGACAAGCGAAGAAGCCTGTTACAAAAGGAGTTTTCCAGCTTTCGCTCATCTTTCTTCTCTCATCTTCAATTTACTTTTTTAGTGAATTCTCCTATTTTTCTAGCAATGAAAGGGCGCTGTTCATGATTGAGTCTAAAGACTCCCAAACTTGTTGACCCTTCAGTTTTCCTTCTACGACCTGTGCAAGGTTATGGGGGTCAATTGGCTTCCTGAGATATGCGTCAGCCCCTAGATCTAGAGACTTAACAGCATTGTCCGAAGAGGGGTAACCTGTCATTATTATTCTGGCCATCTTAGGCCTCAGTATTTTGATCAATTCCGTGCCTTCCATGTCTGGCAGTTTGATGTCTAAGAGTGCTACATTGAAGAACCGATTCTCAGACTTTTCAACAGCTTCTTGACTGGTCCTGGCTGTGTCTACACTATAACCCTCCGATTCAAGGATGAACTTGAAGCTCTCGAGGATATCCGGATTGTCGTCGACAATAAGAACGCTCTTGCCTTCAGGTTTGAGTTCTGTCCTTGATCCCTTTCTAATCTCCTCAAACTCTGTCAGTTCCCTGTTCAAGTGTTTCGCTTTTTGAGCTTCCAATATCATGTTTATTGAGGATTCCTTCCCCTTCCTCGGAATTTCCAGATTTGTCGCGATCTGCCAAAGGTCACCGACCGACATATCTTGAAGTTCGTCTCTGGTATGAGCTTCAGGCTCTTGTTCCTCTACTTCCTGCTCCATCGACTCGGAATTTGCTTTCCACTTCCTTAGAAACCGTTCAGCAGCACGGTCTATTTCGCTGTCATCAGATCCTCGTCTCTTAAACAACTTCATCAGTTGCACATTTGGATGTACCATAGCCAGAAAAGAAGAATAAAGAATGATAAGTATTGCGGACCCATGGTAAATACTGTGAACATCAATTTCTGGTTAGGCTTTCTAGAAAACAAGACAGACTAACGCCCTTCACGCTCACATGATAACAGACCAATGTAGAATGTAGAAAGCTGTCAGAGGCATTTGTGACTTTGTCTTTTAGAATTCAGGGATTCCTAGGCTAGACCACCATTTCGTCGGGTCTTCGACTAGCAATCCATAGGCTTTCTTAATGTCTGAGATGATATCTGCTTCCTTTCTTAAGTCGAGACCACAAACTCTCTTAAGGATGTAGTCAATCCCTTCTGGATAGATTTCTTCGGCAAAAACCTTGTCCTTCGGATAGAGCTTTCCTTCCTCGTCCTTTCCACGAAAGAGCATAGCAGCAGCAACGCTCATAGTTGTGATTGGCGCTGGCACCGATCTTTTCTTCTCTAGCAATAGCGCTCCGATTAGCCTGTCATTTCTTGATAGTTTACGCGGGACATCCCTGCCAACTCGGTATATAGTGTCTCCAAGAGCTTTATTGCCGAATCTTCGTATTAGGTCGTTAATATGTTCCTTCATATTTTCTTCATTGAATTCTTCTGGATATTCGAGGATTAAGGCTCTGCCAGCCTCCCACATGGCACCCTCAACAGCTGTTCGTATGTGCTCGTTGCCTATAGCCTCCCATATGTACTTCATTTTGGCATCAGTGATGTAACCTAAGTAGGCAGTTGCAGCGTGGCCCATGTTATGGATGAAGAGCTTGAGGTCCGAGTAGGCGTTCATATTCTCTCTGGGTTCCAACCCCTCAACTTCTGGGATTGGGTTCCTAAACCCCTTCATGTCCATTATTATTTTATTGTAAGCTTCTGTGAAAATCAGCAGGGGGTCTTCTCTTTTCTGTTTCTCGGTCATCATAGGGACCATCTTGCCGATGCTTGTCTCAACAAGCCCAACCATAGAGTCTAACGGATAGCCCTTTGACAAATGCCTCAATAAGCCTTCTCTGAAAAGTCTTGCGGAGTCTCTGACATTCTCGCATATCAAGATGTCTATTGCACCCCTCTTCGTTTCAAGCCTTTTCACTAAGCCCTTAGATATATTAGAGTAGATGCGGTCAAGGTTGTTTGCACCCACGGCTGTTGCCATAATGTCAGCAGTTGCTATCTCATAAGCTACTTTATCTGTGTCTCTACTGTGAACCGCTCGGACGTTCTCGACCCATATAGTCTCAGGTTGGCAGTCTTTAACTTCGATCCTATATCTTCTCTTGGTGTTCAACAAGCTGACAATTTCGTCAACAATGTCAACGAAGACGACCTCATATCCTGCGCGGGAAAAGAGTTGACCGATGAGGGATCGCCCTATGTTTCCAGCTCCAAAGACAACTATCTTCTTCATAGAAGCTCCCAAACCTAGGAAGACTCAACAGCCAATTATGTTCTCTTTCAGGAATTGCCTCTCTTTCTCTAAGTTCCAATTCTCAGCATCAAACAATATGCTTCTAGTATGTGGATAGATTACGCCCTTGCCATCGATCTCCGTATGCCTGACTGCCCGAATGAGAGAAACCGCTGCGTCAAGCCCTCCACATTTCACCACATAGTTAGCCGGGTCGACCAGTCCCTCGGCAATCTTATCGAGTGCTCTCGCAACATCGGAAGGATCGCTTCCACTGGAACCTACAGCCATGACCCCATCATAGTGGATTCGATGGGTATCAACTTGGATCATCCTGTCCTGAAAGGGAGTTCCTCCAAAAAAGTTAGCAACTCCTCCAGGAGCAAGGTATCCTAGAGATTCCTCTTGAACCTTTGCGATGCCCAATGCAACGATCGCGTCGTCTACGCCCCTTCCATCGGTTTCTCTTTCTACCACTTCTCGAAGCTTATCGGGACTTGTCAGAACAAGCGAGATCCCTAAACGCTTCGTTTTTTCCTGGAAAAGTTCTTCTACTCTCTCGCGTCTATGTGTCAGAATCTCTGAGACTATAATTTTTCTTGGTCGAGGACTCATTGCGACCTCTATATGCATGAGACCCATCGGTCCGGCGCCTATCACTAATGTTACTCCGCCCTTTCTAGGCCCAATCCCGGCTCTACGAGGAGAAGTCGGGCTGTCCTTTGAAACGTGAACTATGCGTTCATGGGCTGCTATTACATCTGAAAGGGGCTCAGCCAAGGCTGCACCAAAGTATGGCATATCTTCTCTGGGGAAGCGAAGAAGACAACCTGTGCTTATGACTTCTTCAGGGATAAGTACATACTCAGCGAAAAGGCCGGGCAGGGTATATCCCACGGCTATCTTGTTTATACCCTTTGCTCTATCTCGGTATCTTTCTCGGTACTGGTAAGGTCCAGTTGGTATAGCCGGCTGGACGGCAAACTTCTCGCCAATATGATATTCTCTCTTTAACTTCTCTCCTACCTTGACTATGGTGACTGTCCCTTCATGTCCGATTATAATCGGGTACTTTGAGATATCCCATCCGTACATTAGCGGATGTCCTGAGCCTTGATCAATAAGTTTATTGTCCGACGCACAGGCGATCACGGCATCAACCCTTGCAAGCAATTGACGATCACCGCATCCAGGGACCTCCACGGTTCTAAGCTTTAGATTCTCTTCCCCGGCACCGGAGAGAACAAGAGCCTGCATCGAATCAGGGACTTGATATTCTTCGGTAAAATCAGTGTACTTATTAAACTTGCTCATTTGCCGCGCTCAACCTTGACAGGGCAACTATGCACAGATAGCTTTGTTTTAATTATCCAGAGGCAGATATTTAACGATTTTTTAAGGGTTCTTGGCTATCCGATGAAGCCTTTTTATGCATTAGCAGAAGAGTAGTAATCCAAGAGAGCGTGGAATGGATCGAGGTATGATGCTAGGTGTGGTTAGAAGATTCGGGGATATCCGTCAACGAAGCCGCAAGGTCAGAATCTATGAGTCCTCAGTAGTGAGGAAGGACAACCATATCCTTTTCCTTATCCGTGAAGATCTAGAATGCAAACTTGTCATCATCGGTCACAAGTCTGAGTTGAATCCACCTGGCAGTTTCATTTCAGAGGAAGAAGGGGAGTTCGAGTTTGAGGCGGAAGCCATCAAGTATACGGTATGTCTCTGTAACCATCTTAATGCTGTTGCGTTGCGAAAACTCTTACACTTTGCCAGTCCAAGGGTTATAGGGTTGGCTCCCGCAATTGGAACAGGCGACCGTTTTGGGTTAGCTACCCCTGGACACATAAGAGCATTGAGGGGGCTAAACATCATTCCTGTTTTGGCGCAGCAATCATCCCGCGAGATGACTCGAACGTCAAGGTCCCCAAAAGAAGTTCTAGATGATGTTTCATGGGCAGTCTTTCAGGAAGGCTATAGAGGAGGTTTTGCGGTGGACGCTGACCATCTCAAGACAATTGGGGAGTTGGACGCTGCCTTTGAGGCTGGCTTCACAATGTACACTATTGATCCCTCAGATTTTGTAGACGGCGAGGCAGATGGTTATGACCATAAAGAGTTGAAGGAGAAGTTCGAGCAACTGCCTTGGAAGGAGCTTAAATGCGAAAGAGATTATTATCTGGAAGCCTTGGAGAGCAATTTGGGCATCGTCCCTTCCCGGGAAGTCAAGATGACTGAAATCAATATAGAAGCGCTAACACGGGCTGCCGTCAAGTATTCTGAGGCCATCGCTTACACTGCCAAAATGCACCGTCATCTACTGAAGCTTTTCGGCAGGAGGAAATTCGACTTCGAAATGTCTGTTGATGAGACCGAGACGCCTACATCCCCTTTGGAACACGTTCTTATAGCTTCCGAGTTGAAGAGGCTCGGCGTTAGAATCAGCGGTCTTGCCCTAAGGTTTGCTGGAAGATTTGAGAAAGGGATCGACTTCATCGGGGACCTAGGGCAGTTCAAAGAATCCTTTGCGAGGCATGTCTCAATCGCACAGACTTGTGGTCCGTATAAACTCAGCATACACTCTGGTAGCGACAAGTTCTCTATCTTCCCAATCATCGGCAGACTGGCGTCAAACATGATTCACCTGAAGACCGCAGGAACGAGCTATCTGGAGGCTCTCAGAGTCGTGGTCAGACATGACCCAGCCTTGTTCCGCGAGATAGTCAAATATAGTATGGCATTCTTTGATAGGGACCGGAAGAGCTACCATTTGAGCGCGAATCTTTCTGTGATTCCAGACCCAGATCAGGTGCCTGACAAAAGCCTAGAGGCTGTATTCCTTGATGACGATAACGGGAGGCAACTGCTACATGTTACCTACGGCTCAATCTTGACTGCGAGAGGATGTAACGGAGAAATGCTTTTCCGCGATCGACTGAGGAGAATCTTGATTGAAAACGAAGAAGAACACTATGAAACTGTGGCTAAACATATTAGACGCCACGTGGAATCATTGTGGATTTTCGCGTAAGAGAAATAAACCTGCTAACCAATCTACGAATGAGGGAAAGTGGCCGAGAAGAACATACACAAGCCAACTGTTTCAGTGATTGTACCGGTTCTGAACGCAGAATCAACCATAAAGAGCCTCTTAGACTCCTTGGTCAAAGTCGACTACGACAAAGAGAGGATCGAGGTAATATTGGTCGATGGAGGCTCAACTGACAAAACAAGGGAAATTATTGAAACATATCCTGTAAAGTTGGTTTTGGAGCCGAGAAGAGGGCTAAATGTAGCAAGAAACACGGGTCTCAGAAATAGTCGAGGCGAGATAGTACTCTTCACGGATTCTGACTGCATCGTTCCAGAAGACTGGGTCAAGAAAATGGTGAGCAACTTCGAAGATATCAAGGTTGGATGTGCTGGAGGGAACGCTTTAAGATACGAAGAAACCTTCCTCTCTAGATACTCTGACGAAAGCATTATGCCGGTGCTAAGGATATTCAAGAAACGTGAAGTCCTCGACAATGTCGAACTTCCTCTCCGCTATCCCGCTGGCTGCAACATGGCATTTAGAAGAGTCGTTTTCGATGAAGTGGGCGGATTTGACGAGGACATTTGGTACGGTTTCGACGAGGACGAACTTGTGGAGCGAGTGTGCAGAGTTGGTTATAAGATGGTGTTGGATCCAGAAACAACAGTCAGACATCAACATAGAGGTGCAGTACCTAGGCTTCTAAGGCAAACCTTCAATTATGGAAGAGGCGGGAGTCTTCTGTTCAGAAAGAAGAAGATGAAAGATCGTATCGCAAGATACAATCTGGCGACGTTAACGTCTTTTCTAATCTGGCTTTCTATCACCACCTGTCTAATCTATCTTACAATTACTGTCAACTGGTTTTTCATAGTTCCCCTTCTTCTGCTCACGCTCGGCCCCTTTTTGCTTTTAGAACTTTTTTATGCAAATAAGGCGATAAAAGGCAGCAGTTCTCTCATTGTGGTGACTTACCCGATTGTTGACATTCTCAGATTTTTGGCGTACTGCTTGGGCGAGATTTACGGATTGACTGAATGATACTGGGGAAGCGATCGCCATCTTAGTCTATGAACATCAGAAGAACTTTGAGGTGCGGGAAAGCAGTGAAGCCCCTAAAGTTACTAGAGATCTGAAAAGCGGGAACATAGAAAAATTTATGTGACATTGAAGCCGAATCATTAGTCGCTGAGGCACCGCGCATGATGCTCTCTTCAAAGGTTCTGAGCATTCTAAGTCGCTCATTGAAATCCCCTAGAACATACCATGCGCAGTGGATGATTACCAGAAGATGCAATTATCGTTGCAGAGGCTGCAGTGTTTGGGTCGACCAGGATTCGGCTGAACTCTCGACAGGAGAAATTAAGCGTGGGCTGGATGTCCTAAGTGACCTTGGCATATTGGAGATTGTCTTCTCTGGTGGAAATCCCTTGCTTCGGGAGGACATTGGCGAAATCTTGGACTATGCATCCAAGCATTTTGTGACCACTGTCTATGACAACGGTAGCATGGCGAGTGAGAAGATAGATGCCTTGCGTAACGTTGACTTCGTAGCCATATCCCTAGACACGCTTGACGAGAACAAGAACGATTATCTTAAGGGAGTTCCTGGTGCGTGGAAGAAAGCGATGACCTCAATAGACAGATTAAGCCAAGAGGGGATACACGTAGGTGTCTCACCGACCATTTCCCAGGCCAATCTTTATGAGATAGTCGAATTCACGAAATATTTCATCGGTCAAGGAATACCCGTTTGGTACTGTCTCTACTGGTATGACTATCCGTTCAAGGGCGGAATGTTCTCCATTGGTAAGAGGAATGATGAATACGAGATAAAGGACAAGGAAGCGATGGTAGGAGTCCTTGACACCCTCCTCGATATGAAGGAAGAGAGCAGGTACATCTACATCACAAGCAAAACTCTAGAAGCCCTAAGGCAAATCGCCTTGACTGGTCAGAGGACATGGAAATGCAAGGCCCTCGATAGCTTTATGATAGTTGACCATCTGGGAAGAGTAGCTGGGTGCCACAGCCGAGAGCCAGTTACGTCCGTCTTTGATCTGCCCAAGGTATGGAAAGGAGCTGAATTTAGTCAACTAAGAAAGGAATACAGCCAGTGCACGAAATGCCTGTACCTTTGTTACATCTTCTACTCGATCCACGCCGGGCTTTCTGGGACGCTAGAGGTTCTACGAGACCAATGGAAGAACGCGAAAACCCGTCTAAAGGAACAGCAAGAGGTCTGAACTTCGGGTTCTCTGATCCTGTCCTCTCGATCTCTTTCTTACATCATCATAACAGAAAAGAAAATAACCTATATGAGTCTACAGTCATGTTGAGCGGTTAGTCTATGGTAGTTGCCTAAACTCGCAGGAGAAGAGAGAATGGACATAAAGTCGGTCAAGATAGATGCGCCAAAGGACACCAACACAATCGTCGGCATGGCTCATTTCATAAAAACCGTAGAAGACGTATATGAAGCCATGGTGAACTCGGTCCCGGGAATCAAGTTCGGACTTGCATTCTGTGAAAGTAGCGGGGAATGTCTAGTCCGCGTCGATGGTACAGACGAGGAGCTCAAGAAGGCAGCAGCGATAAACATGCTCAAACTAGGTTGCGGCCACTCTTTCCTCGTCTTCCTCCGCGACGCTTACCCAATCAATGTCCTCAATGCCCTGAAGAGAGTTCCGGAAGTCTGCACAATCTATGCCGCCTCAGCGAATCCCCTTGAAGTCGTTGTTGCGGAGACAGAGCGGGGAAGGGGAATACTGGGCGTCATTGACGGGCTGAAGCCCAAAGGAATCGAAGACGAGAAAGGTGTAGGATGGCGCAAGGACATACTCAGAAGATACGGATACAAAAGATAGGCATAACGATATACTTGAGTCCCTCAGGCGAGATTTGGAATGTCCACGATATTAGAGTTGCGTGATGTCTGGAAGGCTTACGAAGAGGTTCAGGCACTTCGAGGCTTGAATCTGGAAGTCAATAAAGCCGAAATATTCGGTCTAGTGGGACCGAACGGCGCTGGGAAGACAACAGCCTTAAAGATTATCGTGGGCCTTCTGAAAGTGGACAAGGGTGTCATCAGGGTAGACAAGTATGACATTGAAGAGGAACCATACGAATACAAAAACCTTATCGGGTACGTTCCAGAGGCAGTCTCACTTCCAGAATATCTGAACCTTGAGGAGTTCTTGATCTATTCCGGAAAGATCAGAGGCGTATCGAACGAACAGATAAAGAAAAATATTGATTTCTACCTTCGAACCCTCGATCTTGAGGTCAAACGGAGAACTCTAATCCTTCTTCTTTCTCGAGGCATGAAGCAGAAGGCTGCTATGGCCTCTGCACTCATGCACGATCCTGATCTGCTTATAATGGACGAACCCCTAATCGGAATCGACCCAGCGGGGCAACATAGAATAAAGGAGATGTTCAGTGAAAGGATAGAGAGCGGGAAGACCATTTTCCTATCAACCCACATGCTCGATACAGCGGAGCGGATGTGCGATCGGGTCGCCGTGATCCACAAGGGCAAGAATGTTGCCTTTGGAGATCTGGAAAGCTTACAAAGGCTTTCGGAGACAGGCGAAGATGCGACACTGGAAGAGGTGTTTCTTAAACTCACCGAAGAGGCCGAGGAGAAGGTCACTGAGTTGTCTTCAGAAGGACTCCCCGAGAGAAGAAGACGTGGTATCTTTAGGTTCTTGAGGAGAACCTAGTGATGAGCATATTTTTTGACTTGTATAAATTCAAGATTAAGTCAGTTCTAGGAGGTTTCAGGGTTTCAAGGGCCAATCTAATTCTAGTCGCTCTCTATCTACTGAGTACTCTCGGTGGAACGATAGGAATCTCAATGGCAGTTGTCGACTCTGTCAGAGGTGGAACCGATCTAACTGTCCACATCGATGCTTTTTCAGTTGTGATCAATGGCTTTCTGGCCTTAATTCTGGTGTCTACATTCAGGGGTATTGTAGTCTTCGAATATGAGCAAGGCTTCATCTTCACGTCATCACTTACTCCCAGGCTCTACCTAATGGCAAATCTATTGACCGACCTTACGGTCTTCTCTATCTTCTTTTGCCCCGCATTAGTACCTCTTGCCATAATCTCAATGTCTCTAACACTTTCAGCCATGACCATCCTGTCATTAATTGCTTTGTTAATCGTCTTTGCCTTCTTTCTAATCTTCGTGAAAAGCTCTTTTTCAATCTTACAGTCAGTTAGCAAAGGTCCATTTGCTAGGATTGCTGCGATTTTCTTCATATTTTGGCTGCTCTTACCTGCGGTCGGACTTGTGGTTCCCCTCCCTCTGAGGGCCAGTGAACTTCCATACCCATCGACGCTTTTTGCCCATGCTGTCTTGCTTGCTCTACACGGAAGAATACCGCCAGCCCATTCTTTCTTGGCTATGGCCTGCTATTTTCTTGTCTCCTTTGTACTGTTTATGCTTTGTTCAGCGAAAAACATCTTCCAGTTTGCGAAGCCCGTTCCACTAGTCTCTCCTTTTGACACATCAATGAGAATGCAGACGGTAAAAATGTACAAAAATATTAGATTCTTTTCGCGAGTTGGGATGGGAATTACGTTGGACCTTGGATCGGAATCGCTTCTTCGGTTTCTCATGAGGAAAGAGTTCATCCGCATGATCCGAGATGGAAGCCTCTTCACAGTCTTGTTATTCTACTTGATAGTTTCTATCATGAGTGTTGGGAGCAGAATTGGAGAGGTTCCATTTCCAGTATGGCTGTTTGTTTTAGGGATTTACTCCTTTATTGTTCCAACCATGCTGATAAGCAACTGGAGAGTCAGCGAACTGGATAACCTTTGGATCCCGTTCAGCTCAGCAGTCGATTTGGGATGCGTCGTTAAACCTCTCCTGTACGATCTTACCTTGACAGCATTCGTTGTGCCCGCTGCAACTATACTCGTCCTCGCCTTTGTTAGCCAGATCGACCCATTAATACCTCTGGTTTTGATTGCATCGGTCTCCCTTATAGGTTGTTCCACGAGCCTTTTCGCTATGGTGCACTTCCTCGGAAAGAGACGCAGGGCAGTGCCCTCGTTTATGATAGGTTGGGTATCCATGCTCTTGTCCAGTCTACTTGCCTCCCCAACCTACGCTTATGCTACGCTAAGCCTTCTCTGGAGATTGAGGATTGAGATCAACCTGCTTTTAGCGGTTCCCATAATTGCTTACTCCGGTCTTGTCTTCTGGTTCTTCTCCAAAAAGGTACAAGAGAAAGCAGCAAACATCGAGATATAACTCCTTTTCTATCACCCTTCAAAGCATAGGCTCCGAGGTAGCCATCTCAAGGTAACTCAAAAAGGGGACTAAAGTGTCGCCATAAACGTAAGTCGCTCAGAACTCAAATCAGGACTGAAACTATAAACCACGCACCAAACCCGATCAACACGACTGAGCAGAACCCAAGAACTATCTCTTGAACTTTCTTACTCCAAAGATGCCTCGACTTGAAGACGGTCATCGAGACAAACAGGTCCCAGAAAAAGTCACACAGCCAGTGAGTCATGGCAAATAGAAGGAAGCCAACCGTTCCAAAATCAGCTGCATTCCTTATAAGAGCGAGACCGACGGTGGCCCACCAGAGGAAGAAATATGGATTGGCAAGCGTTGTAATGATGCCGGCACCCAAGGAACCGTGCTTGACATCTTCAACTATCCCATTCTCACTTTTACGCCTTGACTTAAACATGTTAACTCCCATATACACTAACATCAAGCCTCCGATGAAGCCAATGACTGTCTTTGTTTCCCTGAAAGCAAAGAACCATGAAAAACCTAGGTAGATAAGGCCCATCAGAGGAAACTCAATTACGCCGTGCCCAAAGGCGATCAGGGCACCTGCGATTTTCTCTCTGTATCCTTTGGCCACGGTCACAGCGAATACTGGACCTGGACTCATCACTCCTGTTAAAGATATGAAGACAGCTGAGAGCAAGAACAAGTAAAGATCTGTCATTGTCTCCATATGCTTCATCTAGCCAGTTTGATTTGAGATAGACTACATGAAACCTTTATAATAGGCTTGGCATAAATTGCTTTGTCACCGGTGGTTTGCCAGTGTTCAGTAGAGTAAGAAGGCTAAAGAAGCCAATCCTCATCCTGTCTTCTGTTCTTTTTCTTATCATGGCATTCGGTTCAATCAAAACGTTGGGTCTTCCAGTCCCGTCTCTATTATTCTGGAGAGACCTCCTCATCAACCTTGCCATATACCTTATAATAGCGCTCAGCCTCAACCTAGAATACGGCTACGCAGGGATTCCCAACTTCGGTAAAGTGTTCTCCGTAGCTGGAGGCGCATTCGCTGTAGGCTTCTTTCCTGGCAGAATTGCATCTTGGCTCTTTGGGATAGGGTTTGACCTAGACTACGTCGCGTACAATCGGGCGATAATAATTCCCCAGGTGAACTCGGTCCTCAAAGACAACCCCGCAATCGCTTTAGTGCTCTTCTTCGCTACCCTAGCTATTGCCGGAGTTGTCGGCGCGGTTCTGGGCCTCGCATCTTGCTATCCAGCAGTAAGGCTTCGTGAAGATTACCTAGCCATAACGCTACTCGCCATGGGAGAGGCAATCGGGCTTATAGGCCTCCACCATCAGCCGCTGATTGGAGGAACTCTGGGCGTCGCCGTGCCTGACCCATTTGGCTGGAGCGGAGACCTTAGATACATGGTATCGTTGGTATCCATACTCTGTATATCTCTTCTAGTGCTCTTCTACCTTGAGCGGTTGGTAAGGACCCCGTTAGGTAGGATGTTAAGGGCGATAAGGGACAACGAGGATGTCGCGGAATCGCTTGGAAAAGACGTTATGGGCACAAGGATGAGGACCATAACGATATCCTCAATTATTGCGTCGATCGGCGGTGCGCTGTATGCGTTTAACACCTGCAACGTATTTTCCCCCACCTACAATAGGGTGTCTTGGACATTCCTGCCATGGGTTATGGTGGTCCTAGGAGGGTCTGCCAACAATAGGCGTCATTCTTGGGGCCTTTGGCCTCGTATCCCTCAAGAGATTCATAGACTTCTATAAAGAACAACTAGGTCCCTTCGTTCCTTTCGATGTCGTATGGCTGTACTTCTTACTACTTGGAGTAGGAATAATATTAATACAGATGTATAGGCCAGAAGGTCTTATTAAGGAGAAGCCTACGAACACCTTAGGTAGTAAGAAGCTAGAGAAGATAATCGGCTCAAGAAAGGCAGTTTCTTCATCAGAGAGTAAAGATTCTACAGGTAGTAGCTAACATCAGAACTCCTACTCAAAAGCATCTGGCTAATCATAGAAAGACTAGGGTAGTAATCGGAATAAGCAAAAGTGTTGTGGCGCCCAATATGTTAGCGGTAGCAGCCTTTCGCATGGGCATTTCATGTAGTTGCCTGATTCCCTTGGTCGATATTAATAGGGACCATACTGCAAGCAATATCCCGAGGAATGGTATCCAACCTAACAGAAGAAACGGAGCACTGCCATACGCAATAGATTTCACAGTTCTCCCTATCTCTTTTTTGCCCCCAAGAATATGAACCCAGAAATGCGTAAAGAGGCTTCCTGCAAAGATAGCGATCAATCCTGCCATAAAGATGTAAACAAATCCTACGACGGGAGGCCAATAAGAATAGAGACGTATTGGAAAGAATCTTGTGATAAAGGATATGATTGCCGTATAGGTGACCGATAAAGCCACTGTTTGTAATGTAGCGAATACCGCAAGCAATCTTAAATAATCCTTTAACGAACTTCTCCAATCCTCATCCTTTACGTCGTTGAACAACGTCGTTGGAGACTGCAATAATCCCGCAACCTTGTGCCAAACCGTTCTCGCCACCCCCCGCCAATCAACCCCCAATAGCCCTTCGGGAACTAGGAGGAGTGTGATCACGATCACGATAAGAGAGATCAACACTCTGTAGGGCACTATCCATGTCCCTAACTCAACAGCTAATTTGCTTGTTCCGATTATTTCGGCGAATCCTATCAAAAAACCTCCGAGCACAGCACCATAGAGACTGAGAAGCCCTCCTACTATGCTTGCCGCGAATACGCTTACTACCCACCACGCACCCACATCCGGGTTGGACACACTATAGAGGGGGATAAGCATTCCTGAGAGCCCCGCTAGCGCGCCTGATACGAACCAAGAGACAGCATAAACAAGGTTGACGTTTATACCCATTACGCTGGCTAAAGATGAATCCTCGATAGCTGCTCTCATCGCAACGCCGAACTTCGTTCGAGTTAGAACCAAGTGCAATAGTATCACGGTAAAAGCAGTCAGCGTTGGAGCGACGATCAATACGCCTCTCTGGCCGGCAATACTGATGTCGTAAGACTTGAGGAGGAAGTACCTTGACTTGATTTTGAACACACTCGATAGGTAGTCAGCATAGATGTTCAGGGTTGCCAGGAGTATGAATTCGATGGCCAGCGTGGTTATCATCAGTCCAACAACCGTGGCTCCTCTTCGCATAAGAGGCCTGAAGACGAGGAGGTACTGAGCCAGCGCGATTGCGCCGCCAGCTATCAGGGCCAAGCAAAGATTTTGATAAATATTGCCCTTCCATAGGCTAACCACAGTCAAGGCAACATATGTCCCAAACGTTGCAAAAGTTGCATGAGCAAAGTTAGGAACCTTGGTAGTTAGGTAAGTTAGGGTGAGGCCCATGCTCAAAAGCGTGAGAAGGCTACTGTATATGATTGCATTTGAATAGATTGGGTCGATCATATCCTCTACTAAGAATATACTGAGATAAATTAAGCTTTGCCCATGTGATCTCAACTTGCTGAATCTTCTTCAAAATTCAATTGGAAGACACATGAATTCCTTAAAAGTTCAATGAAAAAGCTTATAAATTCAACTAGAAAATTAGGGTTAAGGTGAGAAAAATGGCTAAAAGAGGAACTAAGGGAATCACCACGATGGCGGCTGTTGTGTTAGCAATCGTTACTCTCGTTGCAGGACTTGGCATAGGATTGGCGACGTATCCCCTTGCGTTTCCCTCTCCTACTGCGGAGCTTGAGGCAACAATTAGCGAATTGGAGGCAACTGTAAGCGAATTACAGGCAACCGTAAGCGGATTGGAGGCTCAATTGGCGGCGGCGAAGTTGACTGGCCCACAAAGGATCGGCGCGATACTGTCGATGAGCGGGGAATTGGCGACCTATGGTGAGAACGAAAAAGCGGCCGCAGAACTTGCGGTCAGTGAGGTGAACGCGTTTTTGGCGGAGGCTGGGCAAGGGTGGTATTTGGAACTAGTTGTCGAAGACACCGAAACTAGGCCTGAAATCTGCTTGGAGAAAGTGGAGAGCCTCGCAGCAAGGGGGATAAAGCTTCTCATAGGCCCTTTGAGCAGCGGAGAATTAAGTAACATCATGTCATATTGCAATGCTGAAAAGATACTGGCGATAAGCCAGTCCTCAACTGCGCCAGCGCTTGCGGCAGATGACTTCATATTTAGGTATTGTCCAAACGACATGTGGCAGGGACGAGCAATTGCTAGGCTGATGTGGGAGTCTGGGATAAGGTACGTGGTTCCGACGTGGAGAGGCGATGCTTGGGGGGACGGGCTGGAGGAACAAGGAGAATTGAGATTTGAAGAATTAGGCGGCAGTTTCTCTGAAGAGCGTGTGAGATATAGCGTTCCGCGAGCGGATTTCTCAGTTGAGGCATCGACTCTAAATGACTTAGTTACCGACGCCCTCGCAACCCATCCAGCTGACGAGGTGGCCGTTTGGGGCATCTGCTTTGAAGAGATCGGGGCTTACGTTGACGAAGCTAGGACATACCCCAACCTCGCCAAGGTCAGATGGTTCGGAAGCGACGGGTCAGTTAACACCCCGGTACTGATTGACCCTGCAGCCCCAGCGATATCTGCGTTTGCTGTTGGAACCGACTTCATCAACCCGATCTTCGCCCCAGCAAGAACATGGAAGTACGAGAAGGTTCATGATCACGTCATGGAAGAGTTTGGAAGGGAACCAGACTCTTATTCCTATAATATCTACGACATGGTTTGGGCATATGCCTACAGCCTCATGACCACGGGCAAGTACGACGCTGAGGCTATTCGAACGGTTTTCCCAGACGTAGTCAAATCGATGTACGGTGCCGCAGGCTGGGTAGACTTCGACGTGAATGGAGACAGAAAACCAACCGATTATAACCTTTGGCGGGTCGAAGAAGTGGAACCCGGAGTGTACGAGTGGAAGCTCATAGGTGTATGGAGCCTCGCCACGGACACTATAATTTGGCTATAGATTTATCTATCCCCTCCTTTTTTTATGTAGCGATCATGGAAAACTTACTTGCTGTTGCAGGTGTCAGAAAGACCTTCGGTGGCCTGGTTGCCCTAGATGACGTAAGCGTTAATGTCAAAAAGGGAGTTATGACTATGCTGATAGGTCCCAACGGAAGCGGCAAGACAACCCTTGTAAACTGTGTCACTGGATTCTACAAACCAGAAACAGGAAGAGTATGGTTTGACGGCGAGGAGATCACCGGATGGCAGCCTCACAAAGTGTACGAGAGAGGCTTGGTAAGGACCTTTCAGATACCACAGCCCTTCCAAAAGCTTACCATCCTAGAGAACTTGCTCACAGCCTACAGAGGCAACCCTGGCGAAAGCTTCTTGAAAGCCCCTATGAGGAGATCGTGGGCTGGTGAAGAGGAGAAAGCAACCGAGACGGCTTTCAGATTCTTAGAACTTCTCGACCTCGATCACATGTGGAATGAGCCAGCTACTCATCTAAGCGGAGGACAGATGAAGCTTGTTGAGGCAGGAAGAGCCATTATGAGTGGGGCGAAGATGATCCTTATGGACGAGCCGGCCGCAGGCATATACCCAAAGCTTGCGGAAGAGATATTCTATT
>Ga0315306_10000205_pt1 | contig 29340 bp, 31 predicted proteins | sample TDP1_MG_FD_203803 | JGI IMG/M metagenome (GOLD analysis project Ga0315306, IMG submission 203803) | Freshwater sediment microbial communities from Lake Towuti, South Sulawesi, Indonesia - TDP1 | ecosystem: Environmental > Aquatic > Freshwater > Lake > Sediment | place: Indonesia: South Sulawesi... | reverse complement strand
ACTTCTAGTCTCGGCTCTCTCGCGAAATGTTTCAAAAACGTTTCTGTTTTAGCTCTCAATGCGGACACTCTCCCGCGGGCTTCATCCTCTTCATGTTTTATCAGAATGGAAAGCGCCTCTTCTGCGGGTGTGGCTCTGATTTTGGTTGGTTTCCCTAACAACTTTTCAACCAATGCCATTTTTTCTAGCTTCGGTAATATCCTGTAGACATCTTCTCGACGCACCTTTGACGCTTTTGAAATTTGGCCGACCGAAGCCAGCCTCAGTCTAGCTATGGCTATGTACACCTTTGCCTGATTATGAGTGAGCCCGAAGCCCATCAACATCTCAACATTTCTCTCTAAAGATGACAAGGCAAAATCTCCGAAACAGTAGCTGTTACTGTTATATCACAGTCACATATATTTATTACGTTACGCTTCCATGTTAGGACTTTCTTGCGATCATCAGCCAAAGCTACAATAGATCGAGGTCACAATATGGACGTGAATAGCATATCTGAAGACTTACATAAGAAGAGGATCAAAAAAGCCGTGATAGTGATCCTAATCACCCTAAAACATGAGGTAAAAAACAAAAGCAGTAGGGAGTCTGAAACAGAGATTCGCAAGACGATTGAGCAAGCCTTCGCGAGGATACCATACGTGACTGTAGACAATGTCACAATTGTCAAAGAATGAATATACACGCACACCCATCAATAAGATGCTGCTGAACCTTTCTAAAGGCTTTAGGAACTAATTTCTGTTTCAAGATATGAAAGCTAACTGTGCTGTACGCGCGTCTTGCTAAGCATATCCTAGGCATATTTTTACTAGTAAAAACGTGTTCCAATCCCGGCCGGAGCATTCCAATTTAAGCTTAGTTTGAGCGTATTTTAGCTAAAAGACTTGAATTAAATCTACTATCTAATGGAATTTGAGCACAAACGCATTGGCAAAGTGCTCATTTTGCCGTGCTAGAGAATTCTACAAAGGAGAATTTGCGGAGGCTACAGCGAAACATTCGTTACCCAGTAATTTCGCCGATGCTGTGTTTAGTTCTTTTATGCGATTTTCAACTGCTGAATAAATTTTTGTTCTGATGTCTTCATTGCATGAAGGAACTATTCTTCCTATTTTTCTGGCAAGTTTAGAGTCGCCAAGAGTTTCCTTAATCCAATTCTGGAAGTCTTTTCTTTGAAGGTGAAATAGCAAACTTTCTGACTTAACGGATTTTACCTTTTCAAGAAAGTCAGACAGGCTTCTGGTGCTTTCTCCAGTTGGCTTCCCGAAGGCTTCGTAGAAATAGAAGGCTTCCTGATCCCCCACTGTTCTCAAGATTCTTGTAGCATCCAGGTTGACTTCTAATAATCTCTTTTTTGGAACTCTCTTTTTCTTTTTGCTTTTCGAAGGCATAACAAATCGTAGGTGTAATGTTCGAAGAATGAAATAATCTTTACGAATTTGCAATTCGACTTTGAAATATTGATTCTGCCTTCCCAAATCAAATATCTAATAATCAATGTCATAAGTTTTGGGATAAAGATTGGAAACTCGATATAAAAAAATCAATAGTGAAAATCCGCCCAAATCAAACTCGATTAATACAAAAGACATGCACGAAAAAGCAGGGTTCAGATGCGTCAATTCCTTGAAAAGTATTTCACGGGAAGAAAGGAAAGGAGAAGCAAGCAAACCACTGTATCTCGTGCGATACGAATAAAACATGCATGCACTCTTTAGTTCGAACTTTTTACGAAGTTGATCTTAAATGTGTTTTTATGGTAAATTTGCGTTCGATCCAGGCCAGAGCATTCTAATTTCAAACTAATGGCAGTAGCTTTCAGAAGTTCTTAGGAAAACTTTAATTCAAAATCTGTTCGTCATTATTGAAAGAGGCTTAGATAATATTGGCTAGACTGGCTGAGTTAAAGCTTGCGATGGGAACCTCGATATTTCTCGTAGCCTGCATATTTGCCATTTTTTTGTCGGCAATAATGTTCATCCTAAATTTTTCCCTAATCTATGCATTAATTGGCACAATCCTCTTCATATTACTTGACTATCTTATCGGACCATCCGTTGTTGCAAGCTCAACACACTTGCGCTATCTAAAACCCGGAGAGAACCCATGGCTTGAATCAGCAGTGAAGGAGTTGACAGATAAAAGTGAAACACCGATGCCAAAACTCGCCATAGTCCCAGACAAAACGCCAAATGCCTTTATCTTCGGCAGAACAGCAAGCGACGCTACCCTAGCGGTTCACGAAGGACTCTTAACAAATCTAAGCAAGGACGAAGTAAAAGGTGTAATTGGTCATGAATTGGGCCACATAAAACATAAGGACTACATTGTTATGACTGTGCTTTCTGCACTGCCGTTAATTGCCTATCTTGTTGCGCGGGGAACGTGGCAAGTAGCAAGATGGGCTAATCCATCGTCAAAGAAAAAGGAAGAGGGCAGCATTAAAGCTGCGTTCTTTGCTGTAGCAATAATCTCATACTTAGTATACATTGTTTCACTCTTTTGCGTGATGAGGCTTAGCAGACTTCGAGAACACTATGCAGATGCTTATTCTGCCTATGTAACAGGTTCGCCTCGAAGCTTGCAAAGTGCACTTGCGAAAATCACTTATGGATTGTCGCTGTCGGAGAAGCCGCCATCTGGAGCCAGAACCTTCTACATAGGAGACCCTGCCATGGCTAAACAGGAGATTCAATTAATAATGGAAAAAAAACAAGAATACGACTTAGACAAAGATGGAGTGCTTGACGAAAGAGAATTAGAACTTGCCATGGAAAAAGAAGCCAAATCTGCGTGGGCAAGAATAAACACTTGGTTTGCGACGCATCCACCCACGTTTAAACGAATATTGTTGTTGCGTGAAATAGAGGAAGAAATGGAAAGCGGAAAATACACAAGCGACCGCGTCTACGCCCATGTTTAGCATCTCCTAGGCACTTAACAATAATAATTAAGGAAAGCTTCGGTCTCCTTCTTCCTAAAGCTAAATTGAAAATTCCATCAATCCAGTAACCAGCCCTATTGCAAGAAAGCAGAGTCTACATTTTTGACTACATACACTAAAAAACATTTAATATTAGGATTCCACCGCTTCAAAATGGCACAAAGCAAATTTATTACTTTCATGTTAAAGTGAAGGTTGAGGTTTAAAGTTGAAGGTTAAGCTTCTCCGGTACACGGCAGACGCGGAGCTTCTATGTGGAGCCGCTGCCTTAACATCAACAAAGAGGGGGAGCCCCTCGGAAATCTTTGAAAAAATGGATTCAGAGACGGCTAAGCGAATAATCAAGCGAGTCACTGGTTATGGACACGCTTCAGTTGTTGAGCATGCATCCTTCACATTCAGCATCGAAGGTGTTTCCAGAGCCATGACACATCAACTTGTTAGACATCGCATCGCATCATACACGCACCAGAGCCAACGCTACGTCACCTACGATACACTAGAAAAGTATGTAACACCAAAAAGCATCGCAGAAAATTCAAATGTCAAAAAATTTTTTGACGAAACATTGGAGAAAATCTCTGACACTTACCAGAAGCTTCTAAACTTGGGAATCCCAAAAGAAGATGCAAGGTTTATTCTTCCAAACGCCGCAAAAACAAACATAATAGTCACCATGAACGCTCGGGAATTAAGACACTTTTTTGCTTTGCGATGTTGTGCACGCTCTCAGTGGGAAATAAGAGAGGTGGCAGTAGAAATGCTTAAACAAGCGAAAAAGGCTACGCCAGCGTTGTTTGAAAATGCTGGACCATCATGTATTGAGCTGGGCTATTGTCCTGAGGGTAAGATGAAACCGCCTGAATGCAACGTGGAAGAAGTGAAGAAACGATTCCGAAGCCTGTAAGAGCTTCCAGATAGATTTTGAATGATTAACGCGGTTTGAATGGCTAAATATAAGGTACTAGCTATCACTACCAAATACTGGAGAACGGGAGAAAATTACTTAGAAGAAATCATTAAGGGCATCAAAAGAAAAATAGCTGATGGAGATTTTATTGTAGTGTCAGAAAAGGCAATCTCAACCGCGTCAAATAACATTGTTGACGAGAATAGCATTATACCAAGTTTGAGTGCAAGACTCGTTGCAAAGTATTGGATGCGAATAGTCTGGGGTTATTTTCTTGGTCCATTGTGCCATTTTAGGAAGGGATTGCTCCAGCATCTTCGTGAATATCCCTTTGAGATGGGTAGCCGCCACAAACAAGTTGCCTTACAATATGCTGGTCTCTTGCAAGCTTTAATGTTTGGTTCTGAAGGAGGCATTGATGGAAGTAACTTAGCATATTCCTACGTAAGTTTGCCCTTGAAAAACGCCAACAAAGTAGCCCTAAAAATTCACAAACAAATATGGTCTAGACTGCAGAAGAAAGTCTTCGTAATAATTGCAGACACCGATAAAACCTATTCCTTCAGAAACTTCCATTTCACCCCACGTCCAAAACCAATTAAGGGCATCCATTCTTTTGGCGGGTCTATTTCTTATGCTATCGGGCGGACTTTCAAACTTAAAAGGAGGGCGACGCCAATAGCAGTGATTGGATGCATGATATCAGCTGAAGACGCTTTAGAAATCGCTGAACTCGCAAATCGTATAAGAGGTTTTGGTGCTGGGAAAACTGTTTGGGATATGGCTGAAAAATTTAACATGACGTTAACTGAAGTGAGTTGGGAGATGCTTGAGACAGTAAAACATAAACCTATAGTCATTGTTAGACGCAAAAGGTGAAAAAACGCATGGAACTGCCAATCAAGCAGCTAGACGCCTTTTTCAACCCTCGTTCAGTCGCTGTTGTAGGAGCAACAAAAAAGATAAACAAGGCAGGACACGTAATTTTCAAAAATTTTGTCGAAAACAAGAGAAGAGGTGTTTTTAAAGGAGAAATTTTCCCAGTCAACCCCTATGAAGATTCTATTTTAGGATTCCAATGTCATCCTTCAGTGACAAAAATCCGCGGGGAATTAGACTTAGTTGTGATTGTTGTTCCAGCAAACATCGTCCCAAACATAATGGAAGACGCTGCGTCTAAAAAGGTGAAGACTATTGCCATAATTAGTTCAGGTTTCAGTGAAATTGGAAACCATGCGCTTGAAAACAAAATTGTAACTATAGCTAAAAAAACTGCTATACGGGTTTTAGGACCGAACTGCTTAGGAGTTTATGATTCAAAAACAGGCGTGGACATGCTGTTTTTGCCAGAGACAAAAATTTTGACGACTGGAGACGAGGTTGTTGCGACACCTCGCCCAATACCTGGAAATATAGCGATAGTTACCCAAAGCGGAGCTTTCGGTGTTGCAGCTCTAGACTATTTGGCTGGGCGGCAAATTGGAGTAAGTAAATTCGTAAGTTTTGGCAATAAATGTGATGTAGACGAGGCAGAAATGCTACATTACATGTTGTATGACGCTGAAACCGAAGTCATATTACTTTACGTCGAAGACATAAAATCTGGAAGGAAATTTATCAAAATAGCCAAAGAAGTCGCAAAGAAAAAACCAATAATCGCTCTTAAGGCTGGAAGAACAGAAGCGGGCGCGAGAGCAGCAGCCTCACATACTGGCGCCATGGCTGGTTCAGACCAAATATATGATGCTGCCTTTGCGCAAACAGGAATTTTAAGGGCAAAGGACATGGAAGAATTCTTCGACGTTGGAAAGGCATTAGCAATGCAACCGCCAACTGCTGGAAAAAACATAGGAATAATTACCGACGCTGGTGGTCCTGGCATAATGGCTGTTGACGAATGCGAATTGAAAGGATTATCTGTTGAACATTTCTCTGAAAAAACAATTCAGAAATTTGAAAAATTGAAAGGAGAGGAAAAACTCCCCAAGTTCGCAACAAACCTAAACCCAGTGGACATAACTGGATCCGCAACCTCTGAAATGTTTGAATATGTGACGGAAATTCTTTCCCAAGACCCAGAAATTGACGGCATAATATTGCTAGGCTTGCATCATACTCCAGCCTTGCAAGAAGACTACATTGACAGAGTAGCAAAAGTTGTCAGCAAATACGATAAACCTATTGTTGCATGTGACATTGGAGAGACTGAAATGGCTTTGCATACGCGTTTTAGATTTGACAAGCTGGGAATTCCGGCTTATTCTTCACCTGAGGATGCTGCAAGAGCTATGAACGCCCTTGTCAGATATGGGCTTTACCTTAAGAAAAATATGTGCTTACAAGATTATGTGGAAAAATTTCTGAAGGAAAAGAGAAAACAGTAAAACCTATCAAAACAGAATTTTAACCTTAACCACGCTTCCATCTTTAAGCTGAAAACTTTTCCTTAAATTTACTGATGCCACAACTTCTAAGATATCTTCTGGGTAGTTCTTAATCTTCGGGATAATGACTGCACAATTTAGATTATCTAGAAAACAAGCTTTGAAACATTTTCCCCGACAGAACCCTTGAGCTGACGAAATTTCTATCGCTTTTGCCTTCTCTAACATTTTTTTAAGGCTAACTTTGTCTTTTGTTAGTTTTATGTTTAATGTTCCTGGATAAGGGACAAAGCCAAGTTTTTCAGCTATTTGGCTTTTTACCCATGGAAGTTCGATGAATCTTGTTCCTTCTCCTTTCCCCGAGAAAACTGTTCCTTTGAAATGCAATCTCAATTATGTCCCATCAAAGACTGTGGCTGCTACATGCCCATATTTATTTTTGTTCTTTCAACCAACTTGCAACTTTTCTAAACACTGGATTAGAAGACATGTCGATGACTGGAACAATCATTTTCTCTTTAGTTTCAATTGTTGGTTGATATTTCGGCATAAGAGAGTAACCGACAAAGGTCCAGTAAACACGTCGATTTTCAATTAATGCCTTTGCAGCTATTTCCGTTGATGCTGGAAGGGGAAAATAAAGAAATACTGCGCCTTCAGCCCAATATAGTCCCGCTGGTTTGCCTCCAGCAACAATCGACGTGAATCTTGCTATGTCATCAGGGGTTGAAAAGAAATTGCGCTCCATTACCACGATTTCTTTAAAAGGTTCATGTTTTACGTCTACTTCACTTTCGCTCATAACTATCCACCAATTCTCCAAACTTCACTCATCCAAAGTTCCCTTTTAATTTTGCTATTCCTTGCAAAATCAAACTAAAAAGTGTTGGAAGTATGCGAAATAAACTAATGCAATTAGAAAAAGAATCTAGAAAAAGTTATAGAGTAGACGGTTCCTAAGCTTTTAACTAAATGATATAAAGAGGGTATTAGCTTGTCAGAAATCCATGTTGCAATTGTAGGTGTAGGCAATAGCGCTTCCGCCCTTGTTCAAGGAATTGAATACTATAAAGATGCGAAAGAGGATGTTACTGTGCCTGGACTCATGCATGCAGTTTTTGGTGGATATCATATAAGGGACGTGAGGTTTGTTGCCGCTTTTGATGTAAATAAAAACAAGATTGGAAAAGATTTGGCTGAAGCAATATTCATTGAGCCAAATTGCGTCGCTAGATTTGCTGATGTGCCACATCTAGGTATAGAAGTTTCGTCTGGTCCAATATTTGACGGTGTGGCTGAGCATATGAAAGAGTCCTTTAGCGTCTATGATAACAAGGAAGTCAGAGCATATGATGTTGCGGAGATTTTGAAGGAATCCGAAGCAGAGGTGCTCATTAATTACCTACCTGTAGGAAGTTGGAATGCTGCTCGATTTTATGCTCAAGCAGCTTTGGATGCTGGATGTGCCTTTATAAATTGTATACCAGAATTTATAGCCTCAGACTCCATGTGGAGCAGAAAATTCGAAGAAAGAGGATTACCAGTAGCTGGAGACGACATAAAAAGTCAGTTGGGCGCAACTATTCTGCATCGAAATTTGGTTAGACTCTGCGTAGATAGAGGGGTGATAGTTGATGAAACTTATCAGTTAAACCTTGGTGGCGACACCGATTTTCTGAACATGACTGTTGAAGAACGGCTAAAGACCAAACGCATAAGCAAAACTGAAGCCGTTAAGAGCCTTGTTCCGTACGAGTTACCTACAAGAATAGGGCCTTCAGATTATGTTCCCTTCTTAGGAAACAAGAAAATTTGTTACTTGTGGCTTAAGGGCAAAAAATTTGGCGACAGACCCTTAACGATAACTGTTAAACTTGAAGTTGAGGATTCACCGAACAGCGCTGGAGTAGTAATCGACGTGATAAGAGCTGTAAAAATAGCACTAGACCGCAAGGTAGCTGGTTCACTCATCAGCATATCTTCATACGCATTTAAACATCCGCCAACTCAAGTTCCAGATTCCGTCGCTAAACAATGGGTTGAGGATTACATAAACGGAAAACGGGAACGATAAACAAAATATTAGCTAGCATCATCGATTTTTTAAAAGGTAAGGTAATTGGCGGAAGTTTATTCCAAAGAAGAAGTAAAAGAATTCGCCATTCAAAGACTTCACTTAACATCCGAAACTTTAGGAAAAACCAAAAACGATGTGCCTTCAATCGTCCGTGACATAGGAGGCCTTCAATACGGCGGTCACAACATTGAACTTTTTAACCGCTTTGAAAACTTCAAAACGGAATGGTTTGATCATTGGTGTGAGAATTATGCTTTAATTGAAGGTCATGTTTTGCGAGGCGCGCTAAGGATAGTTAATGTTGATGAATACCCTTTTTATTTTAAAGCTACAAGAAGTGTTTCTCGCAGACGAACCTATCAAAAGTGCCCTTTTTCTTTAAGCCAAGAACATTGTAGGGCATTGGACTTCATAGAAAGACACGGTCCATTTACACCTTCAGAGTTCAAGACAAAATTCAGCAAAACGTATCCACAACTGAAAGATAAGGCGAAAAAACTCCTAAACGAGATGTACAATTATGGAAAGATTGCGCGGATGGGAAGAAAAAATAGCAAACCACTTTACCATTCGATAGAGAAACTGCCATATAAATTAGACATGGAAAATATATCTGAAAAAGAAGCTAAAAAATGGCTATTCCTAAAATCCTTAAGCATTTATGGTCCATTCACACTTAGCGATGTTGCCCATTGGGTTGGATGGACTCTAACCGAAACTAAAGAAATTTCACAAATTCTGTTACAAGAGGGTAAAATTGTAAGCGTAAACGTTGAAGGCCAGCGGAAACCTAATTATCTACAAGTGAAGGATCTGGACTTTTTGAACTTTTGCAAAGATAACTTGACTGAATATTCTTTTATCAAGATTTTGTTTAACGATGACGCATTGCTTTTGGGTTATTATAGACGACTTAGAGATTTCTTTGGCTATCTTTGGAGATATCCACAATTAAGCGAAGGTGTAGTTTGGCGAGCTGCCATACTTCAAGGAAGGCAAATAATAGGCGACGCTGTAGTAGATATTTACGCAAAAAATCCCTTCTACAAGATGAGAAGTCTTTTATTACGCAAGGAGTTTGCAAGTAGAGAAATACTACGCATGATAGAAGATGAATTTAGCAGGCATGCGATTTTCCAAAACAAAACCCTTCAGATGAAAAAGCCACAGCTCATATGAGAAAGAGTGTTCCACATTAGTTTTTTCTTGTCACTAATACTATTCTTGGGCTGTTACTCTGGTATCTTGATTTGTCGATGCCCATAACTGTTATTCCAGCTTTAGCAAGTTCGATAGCTACTCTACCTGTTCCCACACCCAGCTCTAAAGCCTTGTTTCCAGTCTGGAGAGCGAGTTCTCTGTAGAAGTCTAAGTCGTTTTTGGAGCCAAACAAGTCGTAGAATTTGGCTGCTAGCCTATAAGTCATTTATTATCACAAAAGTTACTATATGAAGGTAGAATAAATCGCTATCGAGATTACGACCTCTTTTTCTGTTGTTAAAGGCTTATCGTGGAATATCTATATGAGGTTGAGATGCTTAAACGAGTTTAGCAGAAATGCTTAAACGTTTAAGCCAACACTGAATGTGTTGGGGGCGTGTCACCGCCCAGCCCTAATTGAAGGGCAGAAAGAGAACAAAAGCTATGAAAGGAGAAATAAAAAAATAAAAGCTAAGGTTGAAGTAATCTTAATGCTCGTTTTACTGGCGTCTCTGCTGTTTTCGTTGCCGCAACAGACACTCGCAGATGAAGACGTGCGCTACGTGTATCCCATAATCGAAACTAACTGCGACCGAATCAACGCCACAGCCTACAGGTTCCATCTTGGAAACACCTTGAACTTAACGTTCACATTCACAACCAGCGGCCCCGTTTATGCCCACTTCCAAAAGAACTACACTTTCAATGTCGAGACAGAATATCCCCCAGGCTATGTCACTTTCACCGATTTTGCACGTTTCCACTGGTTCGAGTGGCTCGACGGCATCGGCGGTCCTAGTCGTAACGAAGGTTTCATGGTCGCCAGCAATGGAGGAGACATGGGAAGTTTTCGAGCAGGTTTTCAGAAGGCGGGCGAACACACGATAAAAATAGTCTACCTCTTCAAAGGATACGGAGATTATAAGGGGTTCTTTGAAATGAACTTCCTATTAGAACCAAAGCTTACACTTGAAGAAATGAACTCTCCGATGCCGACGATTCCAATTTTGATAGGCGGAATTTCCGGGGCATGCATAGCTTTCGCCATCAGTGCAGTGATCTGGCATAGGAAAAAATCCGCTAAGAAGGAGAAAAACGATTTTAGTCCATAAACATATTTCCATATCCCTTGCAACCCTACTGCTCCTGGCTTCGCTGGTGTCTATATCTCCTGTTAAAGCAGAGGAAGTAACCTACTTCGCTGAAATGCCGCCATATGACGATAAATGGACATTAGTAGGAGGCAGTAACTATCCTTATGCTGATGCAAACCTCAGCACCGGCAGGTTAGCAGTTTTTATGTTTCCTTTTACAGGGGAGTCTTCATCTGCGCAAGTGAAAACATGGAAGAGGGTTTGGCTTCCAGAAACAGACTTGGAGATAACTTATTCCTGGAGACTTAAAGGCTATCTCATGTGTGGACTCTACCTTTCGTTTACAGGTGTTGACCTTTACATTTTCGTAGAAAAGTCCCTCAATTCTGGGACGATAAATGAAACCACCTTATTCTATAAATATGTAGACCTTGTGTGGGAATATCAAGACTCAATAAACATACCTTGGACATTCCCTGACCCTATCGTGGTTAGCATTCCGGAAGCCGGTTATTATAATATAGGTGCGGGTCTCTCAGGACGAGCAGGAGGATTCCTTGCAAGTTGTGTTTTTGGCGGAGAAGAAGACTATGGTGCTTGGGTTTCAATGAAGCTTCGATATACATGCGCAGTATATTGGGATAGAAGTGGTTATGGAACAATTAATGTAGAACTTCCCGATAGAACAATGCACCTGCATGATTGCTTACCCATAACTACATTTCACGACGCCGGCACACCAGTAAAAATTACAGCCACACCAGATAATCATTTTCAGTTCGACTATTGGGAATTAGACGGCGTAAACCAACACGCAAACGAATTGGAGTTCATTTTACATGAAAACCATATAGTCAAAGCATACTTTAGTTGGGTTAATAACCCGCCGAACACTCCTTCTACGCCTTCTGGTCTAACATCTGGATACGTTTATACAACCTATTCCTACTCTACGAGCACAATTGATCCTGACGGCGACAATGTTCGATACGAACTCAGTTGGGGTGATGGCACAAGCACAACAACTGGATTTTACGCTTCAGACACCGCCGCAAGCGCCTCTCATTCTTGGACTAGGCCTGGAACATATCAAGTCAAGGTTCAAGCGCAAGATGTCTATGAAGCATGGAGCAGTTGGTCTAATGCTCTAACGGTCAGCATAAGCCAGAACGATGCAAGCACCGGCGGAGACGCTGGGAACAATTTCACAGCCGCAACCTCCATAAGTCCAGGGTCATATCTAGGCACACTTTACCAGTCTAACCCAACCGACACGCGAGACTGGTATCAATCTACGCTGAAAGTGGGCAGATCATCGATATACATATGACTCCGCCTTCAGGCGTCGATTTCGACCTTCAGCTCTACGATCCCGTTGGATATCTAAAGGCTGGGTCTTATCTTGGATGGGGTTACACCGACAGCGTCTCCTACACTGCGGATTCAACTGGGTACTGGAGGATCAAAATTTACATATACGACAGCGAAGGGCAATACTTCTTCCTCGTTTCTGTTGCTTGGCCTAGAGGCTGCCCCTACCTCTACGTTTACGACGGCAAAGAATATGTCAACGAAGGCCTGCTGGATATTCACAATCCTGAAGGCACAGATGTAGTTTATAATCATACTTTGATAACCACGCCTAAACGGGTAAAAGGCGAATACTGGCTTCGCCTTGTTGAGCATCCTAAAACTCACTCCTACATAGACCAAGTCAAGTTTTACGCTGTATTACAAGACAAAACAATAATTGAACTGCCCCTAATCTCAGCCGTCCACTCCGAATACGGCGACGTATTGCAGCAGCTACTTTTCAGCGACGACTGGAAAGTGGACCTTGTAGGCGCAGACCGCAACAACGGAGCAAGCCAAAGCATAAACCTAAAATTCCAAGCACCACCAAACACCAAAATCATAGGCTTCCTACTCCAAATAGAAGGAAACAACGAAGACCTCAAGGAATGAGAGAAAGCTCCCTTAATCGCTTTATCTGTATGTCCGCCTTCGCTTCTATTTTTCCTCTTTTTACGAACGCAGTTCTCATTCCAACTTCTTTGGCTCCTTTAATGTCCGCGATTGGGTCGTCTCCCACATGCAAACAAGAACCAGCATTTACTCTTAACTCTCTCAATGTAACAAGAAAAATTGATGGATGAGGCTTAGCGTAACCGTGTTCATAAGATAACGTTATAACATCAAAGTATTTTTCAAACTCTTTCTTGGTTTCATCTAAGATACGCCAATGAGTATTCGTTATCAAACCCAACTTGTAACCCTTTCTTCGCAAAATACTGAGAACTGGAAGAGCATCTGGGTACCAAACTGCCTTTTGAGTAGCCAACGCTTCATTAACAGCTTGCGTTACCGTATGCTGAATTCCGGTCGATTCACAGCCGAGTGACGTTAAGACGTCTATGATTATGTTATCTAGCAATGACTCACGGAAAGTTTCACAAAGACTTTTCCGATAGACTCGATCAGCCAGAATATATTTTCTGAGAAAATCTTTCTCTTCAATTTTAATTCCGTGTTTCTTGAGCGCTCTGAAAATCGGATAAATAATATCCTCTTTCTTTATGCTATAACGCAGAGTATTAAAATCGTCAAAAGTAACCGCACTAATAGTTGACAGAAACGAATATTTCATAACACGTTTCAAATCAATTCTCTTCATACTGAGGTATAATTTTCCTAATGCTTTGTTCTTCTTCCTTTAATTCCTTATCTAGCTCTCTCCAGAATTTAGCCGCTTTTAAATAGCCCTTCTGACCAAGTTTTCGCCCCGTTTCAGTGTAGAAACTCTTTCGCGGACCCTTTCTACCACTGCCTATCTCCATCATCTGCTTAACTGTAAATTTCTCTTCTGCTATAAAATAATGAAAAACACGGGCAACTCCAACATTTCCACAAGAACAAGAAAGCACATCCACATCATAGCATACTTTCGCTTCAAGAGTTTTAGGTTCCTCCAGTCCTCTAGGCCCATGAGAGCGTATACAATGGATTATCTCTGCAATATCCTTTTTTGTAAAACCAGCTTTGACAAGATATCGGGGCGCTACTTTTGCACCAACAGTATGATGATCTTCTCCTTCTTCTGGAAGGAGCCTGCCTATGTCATGAAGCAATACACCAGCTAAAACAATCTTCATGTTAGCGCCTTCTGCCTCCCCAACTATAATGCTTCTGGCAACATCCCTAAGCACGTGATTCCAGTTATGATGCACAAGTCCCTTAGTAATGAAATCATGCTCAACAAGCCTGTACAAAGTCTTTAACGTAGCATACTTCGAAAGATAATAGTCAAGCTCCATTCTTTTTCCTCCTGAGATTTAATTAAGACCTAGCTTTGTATTATTTTAAGTTCTCCTAAGAGAGAAACGAGTGACAGTTAATTTTAAAGGCTAAAATGTGAAAGAATAACAACTACTTAGAGGTGAACAAAAAATGGTAAAAGTAGATGGATACGAAGTGCCCGAAGGCTTATACTACACAAAGGATTTTGAATGGCTGAAGGTTGAAGGCGACAAGGTTCGCGTGGGCGTAACAGACTACGCTCAAAAACAACTACGCGAAATTGTTTACGCTGAGCTGCCAAGCACTGGAACAATGACAAAACAGAACGAACCCTATGGCACCGTGGAATCTGTGAAGGCTGTTTCAGATTTAGTTGCACCAATAAGCGGAACCATAGAAGAAGTAAACACAGAGGTTCAGTCAAAACCCGAACTTTTAAACGAAGACCCTTATGGAAAAGGATGGCTGTTAGTAATAAAACCATCAAATCTGCAGGCAGAACTAGCAAATACAATGAACTTCAATCAGGCAGTTGAGTGGCATAAAAGCCTAACAAAATAGAAGGACAGACAAATGCCAAAACGAATAGTGATAATTGGTGCCCACGCAGCAGGAGTAGACGCTGCATCAGCGGCAAGAAAAACAGACCGCACAGCCGACATCACACTACTAACTGAAGAAAAATACTGCGGATACTCACGTTGCGGGCTACCATTCGTCATAGGAGGCCATATTCCCAGCTTCTCCAGCCTAATCGTTTTTCCTTCAGCCTACTTCCAAATGATGAAACTGACTCTGAAAACAGAAACCAAAGCAACAAACATAAACATTACAAACAAAACCGTTGAAACAGTAGACAAAGCTGGCAAAACAGAAACCATACCATATGACAGCTTAATCATAGCCACAGGTGCAAGCTCCTTCACGCCGCCAATAAAAGGCAAGGAAAAACAAGGTATACACTCATTGCGAACGCTGGAAGACGGTGAAAAAATTGACCAAGCCATAAAAAAGGGAGCAAAAACCGCAGTAGTCATGGGAGCTGGCTTGATTGGCCTTGAAACAGCTATAGCCCTCCACGAAAGAGACTTAAATGTTGCAGTCGTAGAACTTCTACCCCAAATCCTACCAGCAATGCTCGACCCGGAAATGGCAAAAATGATCCAAGAAATGCTTCAACAGAAAGGTATAAACATCCTAATAGGAAAAGGAGTTGAAGAATTTCTTGGGGAAGAAACGGTTACTGGAATAGTTGCAGGAGGTCAACAGTTCAATGCAGATTTATTTGTCAGTGCATTCGGCGTGAAAGCAAACACGCAACTCGCCACGAACGCTGGCATAGCCCTAGGAGAAACAAAGCTCATAAAAACAACCGCTAAAATGGAAACAAATATCAAGGATATATATGCAGTGGGCGACTGCGCAGAATCCACACACATCGTCACCCAAAAACCGTCTATAGCACAATTTGGTACAGTAGCCGTAAGACAAGGGAAAGTAGCGGGAATAAACGCTACAGGCGGCTATGCACTTTTCACAGGAGTCTTAGGATCAGCTGTCTCAAGGCTGTTTGACACTGATGTTGGAGTCACTGGCTTAACAGAAAACTTTGCTAAAAAAGCTGGAATCGAAACCGTAACAGGTACAATAGCCTCGAAGACAAAGGCTGATTATTACCCTGGCGCTTTGCCTATAAAAGTGAAACTCGTTGTTGAAAAGGAGTCGCAACGAATAATCGGCGCTCAAATCATCGGTGGAGAAGAAGTAACCCAACGCATAAACGCCATATCCTTCGCCATACAGAAGCAGATGACGGTACGAGAATTGGTCAAGGCAGATACTGCTTATGCGCCACCCCTATGTGAGACTTGGGAGCCTTTAGTCTTGGCTGCAGAGATGGTTCTAATGAAACTTCGCTAAACACCCTCTTTTTCCTCAAACACGCTTTTCGGAAAATTAATTAGGTGAATAGTAGTAAGAGCATTCACAAAATGAAAGGTGATTTGAGTGACAATAAGAGTGACAATAAATGGATTCGGAAGAATTGGAAGACTTCTGTTCAGAGCTGGAATAGAAAGAAACGCCAACATAGACTTCGTGGCCGTAAACGACATAACCGACGCAAAAACACTCGCACACCTACTAAAATACGATTCAATACATGGAAGATTCAACGCAGATGTTCAAGTGAAAGATGGCAGCCTGATTGTAAATGGCAAAGAAATAAAGGTTTTGATGCAACGCGACCCAGCGATGTTGCCTTGGAAAGACTTAGACGTGTATTTGGCTGTTGAATCCACAGGACTTTTCACAGACCGGGAAAATGCCTCAAAACATCTACAAGCAGGAGCAAAAAAGGTCTTAATCTCAGCGCCAGCTAAAGGCGAGGATATAACTGTACTATTAGGCGTAAACGAGAACAAGTACGACCATGAAAAACATAACGTAATCTCAAATGCATCGTGTACAACAAATTGTGTGGCTCCCATGGTTAAGGTATTACAAGAAAACTTCGGGGTGAAAGCCGCGCTTATGACAACAGCCCACGCTTATACAAACGATCAAAGAATAATGGACCTTGTACATAGGGATCTTCGCCGAGCCAGAGCTGGTGCAATAAATATTATACCTACAACTACTGGTGCCGCTGTAGCAACCACAGTGATTTATCCAGAGCTTAAGGGAAGGATAGATGGGCTTGCACTGCGAGTACCTGTTCCAAATGTTTCATTAGTGGACTTAACCGCTGTATTAGAGAAAGATGTCACTAAGGGAGAGGTGAACGCTGCGTTTAAGAGTGTTGCTGAGGGTCCGTTAAAAGGAATACTTGAATATACCGAAGATCCAATAGTTTCGTCCGATGTGAACCACACCACCTACTCCGCCATCTTTGATGCACTATCGACAATAGTTGTTGGCGGAAACCTCGTCAAAATGCTTGCATGGTACGACAACGAGTGGGGCTTTTCGTGCCGAATGGTTGAGCTAATAGAGCTCATAGGAAAGAAAGCGGGCTTCTAACCTACCTGTAAACGCTTAAATTTAAAACCAACTTCCCCTCTATTTTTATTTTTAAGAGGAGTGAAAAAATGGCGACATATTTAACTTTGGATGATGTAAAAGTGAAGGATAAAGTGGTGCTTGTTAGAGTTGACTTCAACTCGCCAGTAGACCCGAAAAGCAAAAGAGTATTGGATGACGCGAGGATTCGAGCTCATGGCGAAACAACAATAAAAGAGCTTGCAGAAAAAGGCGCAAAAGTCGTAATTTTGGCGCATCAGGGACGGAAAGGCGACCCAGATTTTATACCGTTAAAGCAACATGCGGAAATCCTTGGCAAAGTTCTAGGTAAGCCAGTCAAATATCTGGATGATGTTTTTGGGGAAAAAGCCAAAAATGCAATCAAAAATTTGAGAAACGGTGAAATTCTCGCTTTAGAAAATGTTAGAACATGGGCTAATGAAACTAAAGAGGGAACGCCTGAGGCCCATGCGGAAACAGAACTTGTTAAAAACCTTGCCCCTCTAGCCGACTTGTTTGTAAATGACGCTTTTGCAGCAGCTCATAGGGCACATGTTTCAATCATTGGCTTCACAGCAGTATTACAAAGTGCTGCGGGACGCATAATGGAAAGAGAGTTAAAATCCTTAAGCAAAGTCTTGGAAAGTCCTGAAAAACCATGTGTATTTATTCTCGGCGGCGCTAAAGCAGATGACTCTCTTGAAATTTCGAAGTATGTGTTGAACAACGGGATAGCGGATTACGTACTTACGGGAGGAGTTGTTGGCCACGTTTTCTTAGCGGCAAGAGGCATCGACCTTGGCAAAACAAACATGGATTTCTTACAGAAAAAAGAGCTTATGAGCTTAGTTCCAGGCATAAAAGAGCTTATGCAAAAGTATCCAGACAAAATCAAGACCCCAAAGGATATAGCAGTAGAGACAAACGGAAAAAGAAAAGAAGTTTCTGTTGAAGAACTGCCAACGGACTATCCAATATTCGATGTAGGAGCAAAAACTGTGGATGGCTATGCCAATCTAATAAGGAATGCAAAGTCGATTGTCGTCAGTGGACCCATGGGAGTTTTTGAAAACAGCGAATTCGTTTACGGAACAAAGAGAATCTTCGAAGAAATTGCAACTTCGAAAGCATTTTCCCTAGCCGGAGGAGGCCACACTATAGCAGCTCTACAAGAGCTTGGGCTGTCTAATAAAATCTCTTATATTAGTACTGCAGGCGGCGCACTAATAGAGTTTTTAATGGGCAAAAAGTTGCCTGGTGTCTTAGCATTAGAGAAGGCAGCAGCTAGAAAAACCTAATTATCTCACTTTTTATGTTCTTGTTAATTTCTCCATCAAATCTGCTACTCTATATTCTCCTCGTTCTTGTGGATGTTGAAGCGTATCATATATTTGCAGAGTTTGTTCTGCTGCCTTCCTCCACGTAAAGTATTGCAGCACCCGTTTCCTACCGTTTTCTCCCCATTTTTTAGCCCTATCAGAATCACATAAGATTTCTTTTATGCCCCATGCAATGTCAGCTGGATTTCCACCATTTACGTGAACGCCGTTTTGGTCTGGTCCAAATGGGACGACTTGCTCTCGGAAGCCAACAACGCCTTGTGCTCCTACAATCAATGGTTTAGCCATTGACATGGCCTCCAGGCTCACTATTCCAAAAGGCTCATAAGTGGATGGGAAGATGCAAACATCTGCTGCTGCGTAATGCAGAATACGTTCTTTTTCTGGCACAAACTCAAATTTGCAAGCAACCTTGCCGCTTATTCCAAGCCTATTTGCCATTTCAATTATATCGTTTTGCTGTTCACCCTTACCCAATATTACGAGCTTAGTGTTGGGATATTCCTCCAGAAACATGGGCATTGCTTGAACTAGGTTTCGAATACCCTTCACCCATGTGAGTCTTCCAAGGAAAAGAATCATTTTTTCGTTAGGTTTTACGTCGTATCGATTACGAATTGCTTCTACTTCTTCAGGCTTACAATTTTTGGGATTATAACTTTCAGGGTCCACTCCGTTCCAGACAACGCTTATTTTTGCTTTTGGCCATCCGTGCCTTATCAAGTCTTCCTGCATTGCATGGCTTACAGTTATTATTTTGTCCGCTCTCTGCCCTGTTTCCCATTCAAGATAAGAAACAACTTCAGAGCCTTGTCCTCCGCTTCTACCCCATTCGGTGCTGTGAACATGAAATGCTACTGGAACCTTTGTCTCGTTTTTCACTATAATGCCAGCTATGCTGCTCAACCAGTCGTGCACGCAAACGACATCGTATTGGCATCCTTCCTTTTTCAATGTGCTGTTTATGAACTTCGTTGCACTTAATATGTTGTAGATAAATATGTCGTTGAACATGCGGATGTTTGTTCCCCACTTTTTCAAGTCATCGATGACAAACATTGGGAAAATATTACTTGCATCTGCAATCAGAGGTCTATGAACTTCAACACCTTTTATAATTTCTCTTGTTTTCAGGTTTTCAGGATTAAGGGTGAAAACTGTTACGTCATTGCCCATTGAAACAAATTCACGCGTTATATACTCTGCATAAGTGCCTAAACCACCAACAAGAGCAGGCGGGTACTCCCAAACAAAGAATCCAATCCTCAAGTAAAAACACCACCCAAAGAATGATTCTGATCAAAATCCACAGATATAATGGTCAACTAGATTCACCTTTTATTTTTAGGTAAAGATTCGAGCGTAAAAAATAAATAGGTTATGAAGCTAGAATCTGAATCAGACCCGTTTATACGCAACAAATTAAGAATAGAGGTTAAAGTCTTGACGGATATTGTGTAAAAGAAAATGAATTTACTCACTATGTACTCTGCATAAGTGCTAAGCCAGCTACAGATTTTTCATAGAAAAAGCTAGCGTTTAACCCTAGAAGAATGCAGAAAAGAACCAATGAATTATTTAGAATAGTCTTAGTTTCTTTTTTGGTGGTTCTTCTTGCTCAGATTTACTGATCGGCTTCTCTTCTTTTGGCTTTTCTGCGGGTGGTGGAAACTTTGGAAACTCTTCTTTCGGCGGTTCTGGTTTAGGTTGCTCTTTCTTTTCAGGCGTAGGTTCAGGTTCCTTCTTCTTTACAGGCTTTGGTTCACGTTTTTTTTCTAACTGTTTTTCTTCCTTTTCTTTGAGCTTTTCTGCCGGCACCCAAGTAAAAATAGGTTGGAGACGGAGGCCCTTATGGTCTCCAAGTTTTAAGTATTCCCACTCGTATAAATCAATGCGTATACCTTTCATGCTTTCAATAGCATGTCGCAACGCATCTGAAAAACCCGGTGCAATTAAGATTAGTCGTGGTTTCTCTGCATCATTAATTTTGTGTTTGTTGTAGGTTGCTTTCAAGAAGGCTTTAAACTTGTCAACATAGTCTAGGCTTTGTATTCCATTTAACAACATAATATCGTCTTCGTTGACACTTAACTGTACAATAACAAGTTGTCCATTAGTATCATGGCACAAAATGTCTAGCGTAGTCTTGTCATTTATTGCAACATTGTCGCAAATCACAGTTAAATCCTTTTCAACTTGGTTCATTTCCTTTGTTATCATTTGCTCCAATTCTTGCCGACTCTCAATTCTAATCTTTTCAACTGCCACGTAGATTCACCTTTGTTGTTAAGAAGCGGAAGTAATGAATAAATAAATTATGAATCCAGAATCCGAATCTTATCTAAACTTTGCTCACACTTATCGTTTCGTATAGCAAATTAGAAATAAATGCGTAAGTTGATAAGAGTGAATAGAGGTTGAAGCTTTGACAGACATAGTATTTGTATTTGAAGCTCATCAACCCCAAAGGTTAAAGAAGAGTTTCTTTTGGGAAAACAAGGTTTTCAAACGTCTAAAAAAGAAAGAGTTTTTTGATTACTATTTTGACCGTGCAGTAAATGAAGAGGTTTTTAAGAGGGCATGTAGGAAATGTTATTTTCCATCCAACCAGATATTGCTTGATCTTATTGATAAATACAAAAGGGAGAAGAAGCAAGTCAAAGTTTCGTTTAGCATTTCAGGCGTTTTCTTAGAACAATGTGAAATGTTTAGCGAAGATCTTTTGGAGTCCTTCAGACAACTTGCGAAAACTGGGTGTGCAGAATTTCTAAGTCAAACCTATTACCATTCGCTTGCAAGTCTTTATCCTGATAGGGAAGAATTCATTGAGCAAGTAAAAATGCATCAAGAGATAATGAAAGACTTACTTGGCTATACTCCTAAGGTTTTTGAGAACACAGAACTGCTCTATAACAATGCCATAGCCAAAACTGTCGAAAATTTGGGGTATAAGGGAATTTTCACGGAAGGTGTAGAAAGAATACTACATGGAAAATCACCAAATTCTCTTTATACACCGAAGGGCTGTAAGAAAATCAAAGTTTTATTGCGAAACTATAAGCTGACAGACGACATAGGATTTAGGTTTTCAGCGAGATGGTGGAGCGAATGGCCGCTAACAGCAGATAAGTATGCAAGTTGGTTAGCAGCAACACCAGGTCACTGCGTAAATATCTTTCCAGACTACGAAACCTTTGGGGAGCATCACTGGCCAGAAACGGGTATACATGATTTCCTGAGGCATTTGCCACGGGAGATTTTGAAATGGTGGCATCTGCATATGGCTACACCTTCAGAAGTTGCAGAAAAGTACGAGCCTTTAGGTGAGATTGATGTTCCCGAACTTGGTGGAACGGTTTCTTGGGCCGATTTGGAGAGAGATGCTAGCTGTTGGCTTGGAAATACTATGCAGTGGGCTTACTACACAAACGTAAGAAAACTCGAACCACTTGTGAAGGAAACTGGAGATAAAGATTTTTTGAAAATTTGGAGGTATTTCCAGACAAGCGATAACTTGTATTATATGTTCACTGCTGGTGGAGCACCAGGTGAGGTTCACTCTTATTTTAGCCCATTCAACTCCCCAATAGACGCTTTTGTAACATCACAAGCTGCAATATTAGACTTTGAAAACAGAGTAAGACTTGCAAATGCTGCCGCAAACGAACCATTCTTATTCTATACTGGTGTAGGAGAAAGCTACTTTACAGGAATGACGGCGTGGAGCTTAAAGGGATTCAAAAAAGCTTTCCAGAAAATCAGCATCAAATCCCTAGAATTTCACAATAGCCGTGGCGACTTTGAAAAGTGGGCGGAAAAATCACTTAACGACAGAACATTGGCAGAACAATTAAAGAAAATAAGACTTTCAAAAATAAAAGGAGAAATGCTTAGGAAATCTCTGACTAAAACTGCCAAGGAAAGATTTGACGAAATAAGCAAACAAATACAAAAAACAACCAGATACTTTTGAAACGGGATTATGCATGCTTTTATAAGAAAACCTAACATAAAACTATGCTTGTTTGAGACTAAGGTGAAAGCATTGAGGGAAGAACTGCCGCTTTCAGAAAAAATTTTGCAAACATTGCATAACCTATGTGCAACAGCTCCAGATCTAGCAAGAAGAAGTGAAGAACTGGCACAAGTTTTACAAATTGACATAAATGAGGTGGAGAAAACTCTGGACAATTATAAGCTTGAAGGCTTTGTAGAAAGCTTCATGGACAACGAGGCTAAAAAGCGATATTATTTGACTGGTCGCGGAATAATAAAAGTCTGCGCATTATTTACGTAGTGAAAGAGATGCATGCCATAATTTTTTCATGGGAGTATCCGCCGAGAATAGTTGGATATCTTGCAGATCATGTTAGAGAGCTCTCCGCACAACTTGTTAAAAACAAAGTGAAAACTTATGTGGTTACTTATCACGATTTTTTGACAGGAGAATATGAAGAACCAGAAGGTGTTAAAACTTATAGAGTAACAAACCCAGTTCGCACGCATATTGGCGTTCTCACATGGGTTCTCACTTTAAATCAGGAAGTTGAAAGGGTAGCTGCCAATGTTTATTACGCCACTGGTAAGCATGTAGACCTAGTAGATGCGCATGATTGGCATTTCATACCGGCTGCAGTCACTCTGAAAAAAGCACTTAACATACCGTTTATCTACTCAGTGGAAAGCCTAGAAGAACATCGTTCTCATGGTGCAAATTCGCCATTCAACATGGCCATCAAAAGCATCGAGTGGCTTGGGATGTATGAAGCAAAAATGCTTATTGTTAAATCCCAATGGATGCGAGACGAAGTTTTTAGGATATACAAGGTTCCACACGAAAAAATAAAAGTCATTTCACCAAAATCCGCCAACTGGATGAAGAACATTTTAGGAACCTACCAAAATGTTGCATCAGGAGGCAAAGCCTCTTAATGAATCCAGAATTGACCGTTATGATGCTTACATGGGAGTTCCCACCAAGAATTATTGGCGGAATATCCCCACATGTTTTTTACCTATCAAAAAGTTTGGCGAGAAATGGTGTAAAGGTCTATGTTGTTACGTGTGATTTTCCCGGAGCACCCCAACATGAGATTGTTGATGGCGTAGAAATTTTTAGGATAGACTCTTACAAGAACCCTTCTCCAGACTTTGCCACGTGGGTTTACTTAATGAATGTGAATATGCAGAAGGAGGCAGCTAATCTTGTTAACAGTTTAGATGGAAAGGTTGATGTTTTTCATGCTCATGACTGGCTTGTAGCTAATGCAGGAATTGGTCTCAAACATGTTTTTAGAAGGCCGCTTTTGGTTACGATACATTCCACTGAAATTGGGCGTAGAAATGGAATTCATTTTGATTATGAAAGGATGATTCATGAAACGGAGGCATGGTTCACTTATGAGGCGTGGAGAGTGATATGCTGCAGCGATTATATGGTTTCGCATGTCCGATGGGCTTTTGGGCTTCCAGGTGATAAGCTAGTTATGGTTCCGAACGGCGTAAATGCCGAAGTATACGCAAAAACTGAAAGTTGGGATCTAAGCGGTTTTAGAGGCAAGTTTGCATTGCCAGAAGAAAAAATTGTGCTTTTTGTAGGAAGATTGGTCCATGAAAAAGGAGTTCACGTGCTTGTCAATGCTGTCCCAAAGGTCTTGGGAAAAGTTAACGCGAAGTTTATAATTGTGGGCAACGGCTACATGAAAGAACAGCTTTCAAACATCGTTAAAAATATTGGATTAGCCCATAAGGTAATGTTCACAGGATTTGTAGATGATGAGACCCTAAGAAAATTGCAAAAATGCGCTGATGTTTCTGTCGTCCCATCCCTTTTTGAACCATTTGGAATAGTCGCACTTGAGGCTATGGCTGCAAAAAGTCCAGTTGTGGTTTCTGATACGGGCGGCTTATCGGAGATAGTTGAACATGACGTAACAGGTGTTAAAGTTTATCCAGATAATCCTGATTCGCTGGCTTGGGGAATCACAAAAGTGTTACTCGATGAAGCATACGCGAACCGTATAAGAACGAACGCATACAAAGAAGTTCAGGAAAAATATGATTGGTATAAAATAGCACAACAGACAAAAGCTGTCTATGAAGCTGTTTTAAATGAGTATTCAAAGAGTATTTGGACTTAATGCCCCCTTACCTAATTGTTAATTATGATGTATTGAGTCGTAGCTTTTCTCGACTTATTCACTCTTCATATTGCAGTCTTACTCTGTCCTCTTCTGCTCTCCACCATTCACCAACTTTTTTAGCAACGAAACCGCGTGAGATAGAACCTAAGATAAACAGGGTAACTTGGGTAATTATGCTGGGTTCGACTATTTCAATTATAATAAAGAAAATGCCTACTATTAGCAACAATATGAACAACACTACTCCATGAAACAATGTGTCCCAGAAACCGGTCTGCATGGAAACTTCCCATATTTGTGACATAAGTATACTGTTAACAAATCCAACAATTAGCATCAGAAAAGCTAAGCCAATTATAAACCCTATGAGTAATCCGCCGACTACGAGAAAAACAAAAATGAAAACCCATGCAATACTTAGAAGTGAAGAGATGATAGAGAATCCTATTCCATGCACAAAATACTTGGCTAAGGTCTTCCAAAACTTCTCTTTTTCTTTGGTCTTGGGCTCTTCCTCCTTAGCTTTCACTTTTCTAAACGACTCTAATACTTCTTCAAGTTTTGACTCATCAATTCCCATTTTTGCTCATTCTTCTCCGCCTTTTCTTTTACCATGACCAGACGTTTGACAGTATAACTAATGCTAGCAGCGAAACTACTGGATTTACAACTGCTAGAATTGTTATTGAAAGCCATTTGTGGTTGGAAGGTGAAGTCACAGAATAAACCAAAGTATAATATGATGTTTAACAATATAAAAATTTTGTCAGATAATCATCCATTACGTAAGCTTTTGAAAGAAATGCAAAAAGTGTCACCATTTTCCAATTAAATGCACAAACACGATTTCACGGGTATTTCAGTTTTATAGCTTTATTGTCACAAGCATCAACACACTTGAGACAGTAAATGCATTCTGGATCGCTGAATTTCTCCCAAGGTAATTCCAAAATTGGAACTCGCATGGGGCATGCCTCAACACAAAGGCGGCATTCCCCTTTCGCACATTTAACTAAGTCTCTACGTAAACCAAGAAAACTAAACCTGTTCAAAATAGCCATAATTGCTCCATGAGGGCAGAGGTATTTACACCAACTTCGTGGAATATAAGCCGCAAAAACAAGAACACTACCCATAACGAATAGTTGTGCCCAAAAAAGCGGGGGTAAATTCGTAATCCCAGACAAAACATCCAAAACTGGTTTTGTTGATACTGCATCAGTAAAATCTTGCACCATTTTGGGCAAAGTAGCAAACAAAGTTTCGGCTGGACTAAGTGTAGTAAATGGTGCTTTTACAAAAATACCTAACGCATTTTCATAACTTATACTAACTCCCGCAAGTTTAGTAATAGAAAAGGTTACACTAATAAACAAAGTAATTCCCAAAACAGCATATTTTAAGTATATCATACTTTCATGGGTTCGTGGTGAAAATTCTGTTTTTTTACGTTTTATGTAGCTGACCAGATCTTGAATGAAGCCGAAGGGGCAAACCCAACCGCATAGTGATTTACCAATTAATACACCTACTATTAGAAGTGAGGCTATTGCCAACCATGGAGAAACAACATTATAAAGCATGAACTGTAAGGCCGTGAAAGCGTCACCTGCAGTGTTTTGCTGGAGACCCCATGTCCACAAAACAGGAAGCAAAAGTGGTAATGTGCCTAAGTTAAAGATAATTGCGCTGAAGAATATGAAGGATAAGAACTGAACTATTCTACGAAGCGTGTTAAATTTAAGTAAATTTTGCTTAATCTTGACCCTCAAATTCTCACCTCTTCCATGCGGTTAATGAAAGTCTGTGTTATTTATTTTCCGATTACTTTAACGTTTTCTACAAGAACCCATGGTGCGACCAATTGCCCAATTTTTCTTTCGTTGTTTGCCAACGCAGAAATATTTTTTAATACTTGAAAGATGTTGCCAGCTAACATTGCTCCTTTAGTAGCATAAACAATTTCGCCATTTTCGATTTTCCAAGCTGGTGTAGCAACTACTGAGAATTCTCCGCTAGCTGGATTGCTGCTGTGTGCCCCCTGCAAATAATATACAAGCAGACCATCCTGCACCTCGCTGATGAGTTCATCTGTTGATTTATTTCCTGGCATGAAACGAAAGTTTGTGGCTTCAACGTTTGGTGTGGATAAATATCCAGCTCTTGTAGCGTTTCCTGTGCTTTCCTTATTCTCTTTCTTAGCCGTGTAATTGTCATAAAGGAAGTTGCGTAGAACCCCCTTTTCTATAATTAGGGTTTTTTGTTGAGGAACCCCTTCACCATCAAATTTCCATGTGCGGAGGCCTCCTTTAAATATGCCGTCATCATAGATTGTCACGTTTTCAGAGGCAACATTTTCGCCTAGCTTGCCTTTGAATGCAGATTGGTTTCTCTGAACGTAGTCAGCTTTAACCGCGTTAATGAGAGTGAAATAAAGGAGTTGTTGCAAGGCAAATTGCGTGAATATTACGTTAGTGCTCTTTGTTTCTATTTTTCTGGCTTTTAGTGCTGAAGCTGCCAGTCGTGCGGCTTCTTTTCCAACCCATTCAGGGTCAATGTTACAACTTCTTTCGACGTTAAACTCGAAGCATACAGGTGTTACTTCACCTCTTTGTTGGCCTATCGTCGCTAAGTTGCATTCCATTATTGTTCCATGGTCAACGCTTGCGATGCCGTTAGAGTTGGCAATAGCCATAGACAAATATGATGCGCCTGCTCCTCCATCTATTGGAAATATGCGTTTGTCCGTTTTTTCGGCGGTATCTAGCATGTCAGAAGCCATTTTTACTAAATCTTCGGAACGAAGTTCAACAATACTGTAGTCATAAGTACTTTCCACAGTTGCAAAGGATTTCTTGGCTGGAAGGCTATGCCAGTCTTTGTCCATTTTGCTTGCTTTAGCGAAACTTAACGCCTTGAGAATACTTTCCTCAATCGCGGTTTTGCTTTTGATTATGTTTGTGTATGAGAAGCCTATGGCTTTGTGAATTATGGTTCTAATCCCTAATCCCCGGTCGATTATCCGAGAGCTTTTGGCAATTTGTCCACGTTCAATAGCAACGTTAGTGGTTAGCCCTTGATATGCAAAAGTCTCAGCTTCATCAGCACCTTTTCTTAGAGCAAAGGTAACAGCATCCTCAACTAAACTTAGCATTTCTTCTCGCTTAAGCGCTGCCACCTACAAGCACCTCCTTCACCTTGATGTGAGGACCGCCATCGCACACGAAAGCCGTTTGACCTTTTCCGCATCTTCCCGGCCATAACTCAAGATCTTTTCCAACAGCATCTACCTTGAGTAAAGTTTCAAGTGTATTACCACTTATAGATGCGTTACGAACTGGTTTGCCTAATTCGCCATTAACTATTTCGTAAGCTTCTTGAATGCCAACTTGAAAGGTGCCATCCAAGTTTGCTTGGCCGCCTCTAAAGCTTTTGAAGTAGTATCCAAACTTTATGTCTTCAACCAGTTCCTCAAAAGAGTGATCTTTCGGCTCCATGAATGTGTTGCGCATCCGAATTATAGGTTCAACTCGAAAATCTTCAGCCCTAGCGTTGCCTGTTGGCTTTGCATTTAGTTTTTGTGCAGTTTCACGATTATGCATTAGTCCAACTACAACTCCGTTTTTTATGAGAAGGGTTTTCTGAGCTTGTACGCCTTCATCGTCGTATTTGAAAGAACCGAAAGAACCATTTATTGTTCCGTCGTCATAAAAAGTAACTACGTTGGAAGCTATTTTTTTTCCGAACTTATCTAACAACACAGAACCAGATAGAGTTAGGTCGGCTTCAGCTAAATGTCCGAAAGCTTCGTGAACAAAAACGCCGACTACATTTGGTCCTAGAACTACTAAGAATTTTCCACCTTTTGGAGGTTTCGCCCTCAATTGTTCAACTGCCCGTTTTGCAACTCTTTCACCTACAATTTCTGGAGTTTCCACGTCGAATATTTCATAGCCAGCGGTGGAGCCTATTTCTTCTCGGCTGAATGTGAAAATGTCGGCTTTTTTGGCTGTGGCTGTTATTCTTGACCAAACGTAGAGTTTGTCTTGTTCGATATATGTGCCTTCGTTATTTATGAGATAGCTTGTTCCAGTTAAGTCAAGGTAGTCTATTGTGCAGCTTTTGACATGATTGTCGTACCCCAGAATTGTGTTATTCATGGTTAATGTTGTGTTTATCTTATCTTCTATCGAGATTTTTGATGGGTCTTTTCGTGGTTTCGCCATGACCTTATCTTCAATAGCCTTGGTTTCGATGAGCTTTATTGGGGTTTTGAGTCTTGAACTTGCAGCTTTTGCCATCTTACATGCGTCTGAGATAGCCTCATTTAAGGTCTCAAAGTCAAGGGTTCCTACGGAAGCGAAACCCCATGCACCATTTACAAGCACCCGTAAAGCTGCGCCGTTTTCAATTCCTTGTTTTGCTGCTTCAACGCGACCTTCTTTGAGGGTAAGCATGGTTTTGGAAAGCCTTTGAGCACGAACTTCAGCATATTCAGCGCTGAACTTTTGAGAAGCCGCATCAACAACTTTGATTAAAATGTCTTTCAAACAGTGTCCCCTTGAAATATTGATGTTAGAAGGGATTTATTCAGAAATGCAATTATAAAACATTATGGTTTTGTTTATTTGAATTATGGATCCTGAGAGTTTGGGTGGTAAGCGGCTTGGTGATTATGACGTTATTGTGGCTATGGAGAAGGGGCATAGGGATTACGTGTTGAGTTTGTGTCCGGAGTGTGGAGGTAAGGTTGTTGTGTGGAATTTTAGGGACCCGTACTTTATGGAGAGAGAAAACGCTTGGAAAGTTTATGAGCAGATTAGAGAAAAGGTTGCAGAACTGGCTAAGTCGCAGTGAAGTTTCAAAGTGGGCTTGGTTTGGGGGTAAAGTTTTATCCAACAACAACAAACTGAAAGTCAGTTTT